>Ga0315914_1000017_pt1 | contig 126789 bp, 81 predicted proteins | sample MpolenodulesMG_FD_203920 | JGI IMG/M metagenome (GOLD analysis project Ga0315914, IMG submission 203920) | Medicago polymorpha root nodule microbial communities from Los Angeles, California, United States - elongated nodules | ecosystem: Host-associated > Plants > Roots > Nodule | place: USA...
GTCACATTGATTCTTCTCTTCGGTGAGGTGAGAAGGTTTTCCCCCTATATGTTTCATCTGAAATACATGCATATCATGTTATCTTGATGGTGTTCTTCGTCCCATAAATTTTCAAGGATCTCCGCCTAGGGTCATGTTGAATGTTGGTTTTCAGCTTTAACACTTTTTATATTGGATTTATGCACTTCTTTGTCTACTACATAACATGATAACTTGAATGCATATATCTTAGTGTTCTATATATCATTTCCTGACAAAGGACTCTAACACATGTCTTCTTGTGTGAAGATTATACCCCAATCAATTTGTTCTCGATATGGTTTGGCCATTGGTGCATCAGTCACCCCTTTTGTCCGCGTGCTTGTATGGATATGTTATCCAGTTGCTTTTCCAATTAGCAAGGTGACATACATTGAGTGTAATTTCTGTTACTTTTATTTGAATAAACAAGGAGGAAAATTAATGTATATTCTGTCCTATTTTTCTTTTCTTCTCAGTTTTTCTGTCTCTGTGATTTTCCAGTTGTTGGACTATTTGCTGGGTCATCGAAATGAAGCCCTTTTCCGCAGAGCCGAGTTGAAAACACTAGTAGATTTGCATGGTAATGAGGTCTGTATCAGCACTTGACTCTGTTTTACAGTGTTTTTATTCATTTGAGCTTGTGATTGAACAAATTTTGTATGATGTCATACATTAGAGCGCCACTTTTATTCTACCTTTTCTTTTTTAATGTAAATATGTAATTTGACTGAAATGTCACTAAGGGATATATGTGTACTTCTCTTCTGGTTCTTTTTAACACTGCACTTGGAATTCATGCTTACACATGGTTGTGGTTCTGTTCATGATTGAATTGTATTAGGCTGGAAAAGGTGGGGAACTGACACATGATGAAACAACAATAATTGCTGGGGCACTTGAACTCAGTGAGAAGACAGCCGGTGATGCTATGACTCCTATATCTGAAACATTTGCTATTGATATTAATTCAAAGCTTGATAGGTAATTTCTGCAAAACTATTTATATATTAAAGCTGAATTTTGTATTTTATGCAAATTTTACTCATAATTAAATACATATTACCGAGCAGGGAACTGATGACTGAAATATTGGAGAAAGGACATAGCAGAGTCCCAGTCTATTATGAGCAGTCTACTAACATTATTGGACTAATACTGGTATATTAATTTTTTTCTCTCTTTAATCCATTAGCGCTGAACAATACTCTCATTTTCCATTAGATGAAAAGATGCTGTAAAAACCACACAGCTTGGCCTCAACTGTTTCGAAGCACCTTCTTTTTTAATAAAAATTCAATGTGGCAACTTTCTTATCCAGAGGATTAATATGCAGGTCAACCATTTTTTACTGTTGGATCAAAACTGTCAACCTGAAAACTATCAGACTCTCATGATTCACTTTTTTAAGGCTCTTTATTTGCAAAGAAATTTAACTTGATGATCATCCTCCACGTGAGACAATATCATCACTTGGTTCTATAAGTGCTTAACAGAGCACTTTAGGAAATTGAAGAAGTTCTTAGACAACTTAAGTTGAAGGGTCAAACCTCCATACTAGACAATACCATTTCATGGAATTGGAGTCTCATAATGAATTATATACTTATATTAATTCAAGGGGGTTGGTTTTTTAAGAAAATAAACAAATGTTGTGGCATACAGGTTGCGCGTCAAAAATAAAATAAAATTGTGCGTCATGTTGTAGGAGTTGATTACAGATGATAGGATTATATGTAAACTTTCTACCTTGGGCACTACTAACCCTATAATATCTCCTCTGATTAATATTTTCTCTTGTTAGGAATCTTATTTTCTATCATTTCATTTTAGAGCCGTAAGTGGCCATTTTAGACTGTGTTAAGATATTAAGAGGACATTGCCCTATTGCCATGGCTAGAATTTCTACTAACCAAAGAACAGGTCTGAACTCTGAAGTATTTAGAGAGCAGAGGAGATGGAAATAATGTTTCTTAGGATAGATTGAACAATGACAGTTAATGTTATTAAAAATTATCTAATGTTTCTTTTCAGCTGTGGAGTATTTGAGCTTTCTATAGAGGAATGAGCAAGAAAAGTCATTGGGGTTCAAATTATTTTAAAAACTATCTCCATGTGTGATGAGCTGGTCCTAGGTTTCAGTCTAAGGTCTTGTGATATTTATGTCATTCCTGGGGAGATGGTTGAAGCAAAGTCTGTTTTAACTGCCTCCTGCATGGTGGTCCACTACGAAACGATCTTAGTATGCTGTTATCCATAACCAAATAACACTTTTAAGGTTTCTGAGAGCTGTAATTTGATGGTCAGCTATTAGCCACTAGTAAGATATATATCGCTTTCAAATCTTCGGGTCATATATGATATAGCAGATAAAATAATCGGTTGCTTTGCTAACAATTTCACTACACAAGTCATAATATACAAGGGTTCTGGTAAATAAGCCATCATTAGTTAAGCCAGTTGTGATATTTGTGGTTGTAGAACACATGTACTGGATTTTAGGACATATACACGCCAAAGTTATTTTTGCAATTAAAAAATGATGCTGCTTGTGTAGACTTTGGGTATGGCTTGCCTCAAAACTACATTATTTATTTTCTCGTTGGGTCTATGTGAGAGTAAGCCATACCTACATGCATTCTTTATTTTGTTCCTACAATTCTGTTTGGTACTATTTTATATGTTACGAAGTTTTTTGTGCCATTCTTTTCTCTATATATTTATTTCTATTGTTCATTTGGTCTGTATTTTCTCGTTCTTTTTATTTTTGTGTTTGTTATTAGTTATTAGTATTACCTTTTAATTTCTTAATATGTGCTGCACAATTGTAGATCAAGAACTTGTTGACTATTCATCCAGAAGATGAATCACCTGTAAAGAGTGTAACCATACGCAGGATTCCAAGGTATCTTGTATATATCCTATGGGACTTCTACTCACCTCACACTTGCCCTAACAAGTTTCATAATGTACTTAGTTGGCATTATGTCACACCATAATTTGAACACTTCTTTACAATTACATATGTTGACAGGGTTCCAGAAAGTATGCCGCTGTATGACATTTTGAATGAGTTTCAGAAGGGGCATAGTCACATGGCCGTTGTTGTACGACAATGTGATAAAACCAAGCAACCATCTTCCAAAAATTATTCAAATGGTAAGAACATGTTTTTAACATTTTGAACTAGTATTTCTTTTGCAAATTTTTTAATTAGATCTCGTTGGAACTGAAGTTTTCTTTCAAAATGAATGATGTGTGTCTTCTGCTTTTAAAATAGATTCTGTGAGAGAGGTCAAGGTGGATATTGATGGTGAAAAGCCTCTCCAAGAGAAAGTCTTGAAACCCAAGATACCAATCCAAAAGTGGAAAAGCTTTCCAAATACTAACAAGTCGAATAGGGGTGGTTCTCGGAGCAGAAAATGGTCTAAAAATATGTACTCAGATATTTTAGAGATAGATGGTAGTCCCCTTCCAAATATCCCTGAAGAAGAAGCTGTTGGAATAATTACAATGGAAGATGTTATTGAAGAGCTTTTACAGGTACTAATAATATTTTTTTAGTAAACCTCGTCCACTCTTGAAATATTGGTAGAAAACAAGCTTATTTACTTGTAGACAGTTTACTCACGTCTATTTTTCTGTAGGAGGAGATATTTGATGAGACAGATCATCATTTTGAAGACTCATGACAATGGCTTTTTCATTAAACCTACCGTTTTCAGAATTTCGTTGTTTGGACCCAATAGATAATTAGATAATGCGGTTTAGGGTGAGAGCTGCTGTTTAGAGATTGTGATTAGAACATCAGTAATGAAATGTAGGGACGAGAAAGCTGTTAATACTTGTACGTCAAACTTTCTTTTAGAGATGTACACGGTACACTAATGTGTCTTTAAGGCAATGAGGCATGCCAGCAAATCATGGTATATTTTTAGTTGATAACTACTTGTTTGGATTACATTCCTATTTCGCAAGAACATTTCGTGAATTTGACCAAGAAGGTGAAAATACATAGCAATATCATTGCAACAAAGAACATTCCAATACTTTTTTTCAATACTAATTCAGTAATTCTAACACTTACTCTCTTATTGAGTGGGGTTTAGATGGGGTTTACCACTTTAAGTAAGACCTATTATCAAAGGGTAAATCCTATATAAGCTTCACTCACCTCATGCCTTAGGTGAGTCTTAGAGGGAGTGTTAAAATGAGAGTATTGTTAACACTTCTCTTTAAATTAACGGTTTTAATTTCTAAAATGGGTTGGTATCAGGTAACCTTTCAAGGATCCGAGTCGCTAATCCACATCATTGATTTTGTAACTTGTGTGTTTGTTAATTCAGTCGGTCATGCCATGATAGATAGGCTTCTTGATGTCTTTCAGATAGCATTAAAACCAAGCAGTATCACCTAGTTTCCTTTACATTTTTTTACCCCAGATGATAAAATTGAATAGGTTGGCCTTTGTAAAAAGATAAGTAACGTTTTCATTTCATTGTAGTTCGATGGCATGATCAATACCTGTATCAAATGCGATTGGCTGCTTTGAGTTAAGTTAAGTTTTCACAAACTTGTAATTTTTAAATACTAACATTGAATCTATCATTAATCCAAAAAAAAATTGAATCAATCATCCATTCTTCAAAAATAGAAAAATGTCCATCATTCATCTCTTCCCACAATAAAATACTACTAACATTGTGTGTGTAACAAAAAAGAACACAAAATGATCATGTTGGTTTAACTCAAAGCAAAATAGAAGTTTAACTCAATTCAAATTAGAACAACATGTGGTAGACCATGTTAACAAATATTTTAAGGACACTCTTTAAAAAATCCATTTAAAAAAAAGATATTCTTGTTTGAAAAAATGTTGTAATGAAAATAGAAGTTAAACACAAATAAAATTAACAAATTACACAATTTTTGCTTAAACAATGTTCTATGAACACTTGTTAACATTATTGTAACTTTAAAACACAAACAAACAAAACTAATGACACACAAAGGTTGTTAAATAGTTTGTGATAGTAGGGGTTGAGTAGCTCAAGTGGTTTGAGCTAAGAAATTTTTTTTTATGATGGACTATGTTTCACCACCCTTAAATTTCGAAATTGCATCAGATCTAATGATGCATACTCACACCAAGGGTGAGGTCAGTATGCGCATCCAACAGAAACTCAATCCACGCGTATCATCCTCTGCTCTCTCGAACCTGCAAGGATTGAGTTTTTATCATGGATGCGCAAACCATCTAACCTCACCCTGCGTCATTTCTACCTTGTCTGATGCAGCTTTATGGCCATTGTTGTTGTCTTAGGAGAGAGAAAAATAATGAAGTAAGGAAGGTGCATGATAACAGTATGCAGACTAGTTATAAATCTGACGGTGAGATATCACTGACCACTTATCAAATGGTCCATATTAGAATTTGGCAGGGTATATAATCAAAAAAGCTGCAGCAACCTCAATAACACACCCACTCAACGCCGCGCACGCTCACTATACTCTTTTGCAATCCAAACCAAAATGTCAATAACCCAAAACCTCACCATTTCAATCTCCTCTTCTTCATCTTCTTTCTTATCTCCTTCCAATTTCAATTCCAGGTACCAATCATTCATTTCGGATCCGACCCATTACTGTTTTTTAACTTTTTTCTTCAAAAATTCTATCCTTTTCTGTTTACTCTTTCAAATGTTCATTTTTTTTTCTTCTGCAGGAGTCAGGTATCATTGCCTGTGAAGAGTGTCAGCATTTGTAAATGCGTTGCTACACCCCAAGAAGCTGAGACTGGTTGGTAACCTGTCCTGTAATCTTATCATTTCGGTTTGATTATTGTGATTTATGATTTTACTTCAGATTCAACAATAACATGTTTTGACCAGCTTCAAAATCACTTTTATGAAATTGATTTTCATTATGGTAAACAAACATAAAATAGCTTTTGTTTTTCTTAAAACTTTCTGGTTATTGAATGTCAAAATCAATGTATATATATTTTTTCAATTTGTAACAAACTGAGGTGCATATGAGGGAATGGTTTGCTTTTAGCTTGATCTAAAATAGACAATAGATATGGTTTTTTTTTTTTTTATGCTTTTTTAGTTGGCAAGTTTATCAAATAATATTTTGGGTAGTAGCGTTTTCGGGCTGTTCAATTATTTTAGTTGATTGTGTGTTGAAAGGGTTTCTGTAGTGGTTTATTACTTTATTAGTCTTGATAATGAGCAGGCTAGTTGCTCCGTTTAATTATTATAGATATAGTTTTTGAGTGAGATTAAATTTGTTTATGCCTTTTCTGTTTTGAAGCCTACAAGACAAGGGTCTCTCGCAATGAAAATTTGGGTAAACTTCAAGCTGGCTATCTCTTTCCCGAGGTATGTGATGTTGCTTGATCTATGTGCTTTTGGTCTTTCTCTTCATTTAAATGTTGAAACATCAATATCTGGTTAATTAGTTTAACTGCCATAGTTCATCAGTTCACTTGTCATTTTAGTTTTCTTAATGTGTAGTTTATGTTCAGTCACTATCCATGTTTTTGCCACATGTGATGCTCTTTTCTAAAATTGTTTGTGTTTTAGTGTCCAATGTACATGCCTCAATCCAAGTTAGAATTGTACTATGCAGGTTCAGTTCCCCATTATAACTGATAAAGGATTGTAATTCTTTTTTAGGGGAAAGAATAATTTAATTTTAAGTGTATGAAAGATAATATTTAAACCGCTGCATTCTTTTTTGGTGATCAGTATTCTCCCTTATTCTTAACCATGGGTGAGTCGGGTAATTTTAAATTCTTCGGAAGTGATACTATCTTGGAGCCATGGATGTAACTTAAAAGAAGTTGGCTTTGGTCAACAACTAATCATATGACTTTTAAAACAATAACGATTGTGATTAATTGGTTTACTTGAAATTTGTTTTTTCTGATCTGCCTCAGGAAGGATAAATAAGAAAGAATTGTAGAAATATGTACCATTTTACTTTTTCATTCGTTTGGTTATGTATATGCAAATCTCTATCTCTTTCACACCCTCCAAATTTGTGGTTAATTCTTTATATGATGACTGCTTTTCTTCCTTCCTCATCACTGACCTTGTTTTGTTTTGCCATTTTATTGAAAAATATAGATTGCTAGAAGAAGGTCTGCACACTTGCTGAAGTACCCTGATGCAAAAATAATAAGCCTTGGGATTGGTGATACTACTGAACCCATTCCTGAAGTCATAACTTCTGCATTGGCAAAGGTAGAGCTTTTGCGTGAGTGAAGCTGATGTATCTTTCATGTTTGCACTTGGGACAGTAGAATAGTCTATTCTGTTTATTTTTTATAACAGTGATTATCATTTTCTGTTGAATTTGGACCTCTGATTATTATTTATTGGTGAATTTCATCATAGTACCACATCTGATGCCTTGATTTTTTTTTCACTAGAGCTTTTGTGTTGTCATCTCACGTTGTGTCTCTAGTTGCTTCTGTTTAAGCTTGTTTTTTTATCGATCTTAAAGATTTAATATTTTGTAGGGTATCTGTAGAATTGTTAACCGTAAATACTACTTTATTAATTCAATTTAATGATTCTAGTGCTTCACACCTGTTGAAAACTGAACATTTGAAAATGTTTTTTTTTGTTTATTCAGAAATCACATGCATTGTCAACCTTAGAAGGATATAGTGGTTATGGAGCTGAACAGGGTGAAAAGGTATGTTACAGTGATATCTTTGAGAAGTTTTTCATCTTTTGCCTACTTTTTACAATAGTTTATGATGCTCGGAAGATTGAGAGACATCCCTAATCTATGCAGCCATTAAGAAGTGCAATTGCGTCAACATTTTACCCTGATCTTGGCATTGAAGATGATGATATATTTGTCTCAGATGGAGCAAAGTGTGATATATCTCGTCTCCAGGTTCATTTTGTATTTTTTGAATAGATTATGTCCTTAAATCACCTATTCTATCCATTGCGTTCTCCTGATCTACATACTATTATTATTTGAGTTCAGATACCCTTTTATGTGAATGTAACTAATTCTTTCTTTTATTTTCATTTTGTGGCAGATTGTCTTCGGTTCGAATGTGAAAATGGCTGTGCAGGATCCATCCTACCCGGTAATTCATATCTATATCCTGGTTTATAAGTATCTTTTCATCATTTGCTTAAGCATTTAATTAGGTTTTAATATGCCAAAAATGGTGGCCTTAGTTCTGTTCCAATTGTTACATTTTATTGATTTAGTGTGTGATCTGCTAACTGATTTTAATTCATTAATTGATTTTTTTATGCATTTGATGTAATACAAGTAGTTAGATCATCAAGTTGTATATTTTGTTTATGTAAAGTACGAGGACTTGAAAGAACGTTATTCTAATATTTGAGAAAGGTTTTTTCTGTATTTTTTATTGGAAAACCTTGAATGGAAAGACTGTTCATTACTTGAAAAAGTGACATGTGAACATGTGTATGATACAGACAGTTTCAATACATCACTGTCAATGATGTTTCAACTTTGACTCAATATTGTTTTTTCATTATAAAATAATTATTTTAAAATTAACATGTGGATTGAATCAGAGTTTTTCCTACGGGGGCTTAATTGTTAGTGTAATAAACTGTGTTAAACTGGTTGGATGAGTGTTTGTTTGTAGGCATTCACAGTTTATTTGTTATTTGGAATTATGCAAAACTATATTGAATTCTTTAGAAAATGAATGCAATATGATTGGAATAACACCTAAAATTAGGAAAGTGAGGGAACACTTTACTAGCCTTTTGTTTCTTGTAGCTTCTCTGTAAATAACGGATCTTTAATATGCAGGCCTATGTCGACTCGAGTGTAATTATGGGCCAGACTGGTCTCTACCAAAAGGATGTTCAAAAGTTTGCGAACATTGAATACATGAGGTGTAATCCAGAAAATGGTTTCTTTCCTGATTTGTCCTCTCTTTCTCGGCCAGATATTATTTTCTTCTGTTCTCCGAACAATCCTACTGGTGCTGCAGCAACAAGGGAGCAACTGGTCCAATTAGTTCAGTTTGCTAAAGACAATGGATCTATAATAGTATATGATTCAGCATACGCTATGTATATTTCTGGTGACAACCCACGCTCCATCTTTGAAATTCCCGGAGCCAAAGAGGTCAGTCAGTCTAGAATATGATTCTGAGCATTTAAACCATGTTTGGACTAACAACTTAATTAAAAGCTTATAACATATATGTTTGTCATACAAGTGCTTATGTATAAGCTCTTTCTATAACAAAAGGTAAAATAAAGTCAAACTATTTTCATACAAATTGTTTTGATGGAATGCATCCGGTGGATTCTTCTTGATTACACATTATTTCCTCTCAACCTAAGGACAAGTGACCTATGCTAGAAATTACATTTAGCTTGTGCGTATGTGTGTGTGTGTGTGTGTGTGTGTGTGTTATTATACTTATTTTATTTTCAACATGTCTCATTCCTTCTAGGTTTAGTTATTGTCATAGTTTACCAGAAATCTCTTGTTTCTAACATGAGACTAGCTTTGACCAAGCTGATCCAATAATGCCATGTGGACCTTTTACTTCTAGCGCTGACTTCCTCGGATACTTTTTTATTATAAATAGTTTAGGAGGACTAAATTTTCAAAGCTATCTTTGAACTGTGCTGCATTATTTTGGGAAAATTTTGTCAACTTACTTATACAAGTGATTTATACCTTTCTAGATAGTCTGGATGATTAATCTTTGCTTTACCACCACAGAAATTTGTGTAACAAAAACAATGAAATGATAATATCAATTAGAATTAACATTTAGAGGATTGTTAATCTGCTTTTATTGATGTTTAGTGAATTCAGTCAAATATAAATGTGAATGGCATGTTATGTCGTTTTGCAGGTTGCCATTGAAACTTCATCATTTAGCAAGTATGCTGGGTTCACTGGAGTTCGACTGGGTTGGACTGTGATTCCAAAGCAGTTACTGTTTTCTGATGGATTTCCCGTGGCCAAGGACTTCAACCGTATTGTATGTACTTGTTTCAATGGTGCATCAAATATTTCCCAGGCTGGTGGTCTCGCCTGCCTTTCACCAGAAGGCCTTAAGGTTGATTCATTTGTTTTATTATTAATTAAGTTTCTGGAACATATATAACTTTTCTACAAAACGCCGTTACTGAAGAAAAAACTTATCTGACATGTGTTTTTCAAATAACAAGCGACCTAATAGGCTTGCTCCATTTGAATGCAGGCTATGCGTGGGGTTATTGGATTCTACAAAGAAAATACCAACATAATAGTGGATACATTTGATTCTCTCGGGTTTAAAGTGTATGGAGGGAAAAGTGCACCATACGTGTGGGTCCACTTCCCTGGCCAAAATTCATGGGATGTATTCAGTGAGATTCTTGAGAAGACACATGTGGTTACAACACCTGGGAGTGGTTTTGGACCTGGTGGTGAAGGTTTTGTCAGGGTCAGTGCCTTTGGTCACAGGGAAAATGTCTTGGAGGCCTGCAGAAGATTCAAGCAGCTATACAAGTGATGAATTAGAATATCTCAATTTGTTTCAAGCTGTATTATTGTGGATTGATGCTGAACGAGCTTTCTACGACCGGTGGTGGTGCTGTGTTTTGAATAATTTTCCTTAGAATTAAATTTAGACTATGTTGTAGAGACTGATTAGCAGCAGCGTTCATTTACTATTGTACCATTTTCATTTTTATCCTTGTATCGTGCACCTGGAATCTGATGCAACACATCTTAGACGATGTTTAATGTCTTGTATGCTTCTATGGAAGCTGTAGCAATTCATGGTGGGTAAATGATGTTCCCTTAAAAGGCTTGCAAGTTTCCCTAATTGAAACGATTCTGTTTATGTTAGAAACCCATGCATTATTTTGAGGAAAAAATAGAAAATAAAATTGACCATGATAAAAATGTATTCTTACTTGAAGTAGTTATAAATACAATATTGATCTTCTGCATCGTGAATAGAGGTGTCAATAGAGCCCCAAATTTCAAAGTCCACTTAAAAAAGCCTCTCTACCAAGCCCACTAAATTAAAGCTCTCTAATTGAACAAGATTATTTGGGGCCAAGCGCACTATAAAATCAACTTATTAGTGGGCCTAAAAAGGCCCCATATTAATTATTTCAAAAAAAAAAAGTTTTTTTTTTCCGTAAAAAAAAAGTTTTTTTTTCCAGTAAAAAAAATATTCAGGTAAAGAAAAGTATTTTTTTTGGTAAAAACTTAAAAAAAAAATATGTATAGAAATTTTGGGGGTTGGGGGCGTTTGATTTTTTTTATTTGTGGGCTTGCATGAATGTGGGTCTTTTAATCTTGTGAATTTTTAAGCCTCTTTATTATGTGGGCTGGGGCCAAAACTTCAAGACCCCATGATATTGACACCTCTAATCGTGAATACTGTGAGAAATTTGTTTCTATAATGTTCCATATATATTCATCTAAGCAGTCATGAGTTTTCGCGCTATTGCAGCGTGGAGCGGCAAAAAATGAACTACTACGTCACAACGCTTCAAAGCGGCGCGTTTGGAGAACGCAGGTTTCGCAGCTGCAAAACGGTGGAGCGGGGCAGACCAATAGCGGGTCAAAGCAGCCGCTATTTGGGTCGGAGCACAAAATGAGAGAGAGAGAGAGAGAGAGGGGAGAGGGGAGAGAGCCAAAACGATTGTGTTTTGGTCTTTTGGAGGTTGTTTCTGGTTTGAGATGCGAGTTGCAGGAGAGAGACAAGGAAGGAAGAGGAAAGAGAATATGGTGGGATTAATTAAGATCTAACGTTAGAGTGAGATCTGAATACTGCTCGAATGATGGGATACAACTGTACTTTTCCTTTTAACAAAGTGGGATACAGCTGTACAATATTTTTTTTATCATAGTTCTTTTTACAAATTATGTCTAGGATTTGTGGTTTTTATTTCAAATTATGTCTACTTCATAAATTTTGAGTAATATTTAATGTATTTTAGTATATTTTTTGTATAGTATGGTATTTTATTATTGAATATATTAATGTCCGCGTCATTAAATAGCGCCCGCTATGTGCCCGTATGCTGCACCACATCAATTTTTAGGGTGACCGCGCCACGCCGCTTTTCCACTTTGACAACAGAGTTTCCGCAAGAGAGGCAATAGTTGTGTTGATTGGTTTAACATTAACCAACACTATTGTGGTAGGATATTATGGATATTTACCCTTGTAGCATTGTAATGTATGAATATTTGCCCTTATCTATTGGCCATCGTTTCCGTGCAATACCACTTCTTTTCACATGTCTTTTTGGATTGAAAAAGTTGTTAAGTTAAAAACTAAATGGAATGTATCTTTTTATACTATTTTGTTTTTTTGTCTGGGGTTCGAACCTCGGACCTGCATATACTCCCTCCATCTCTATATCTAAACACATTTTTATTAGATGCAAAATGTGCTTACATATAGGGACAAAGAGAGTATTATGTATTGTCCTTAACAACTAAGTTAAGCTCACGGAGACACTATTTTGTTTTAATTATATATTTTATATATTAATGTAAAATAAATTTGGAAAAAATCGTGAGATTAGTGCCACCCGTTTTAGAGTTTGTGATGAGTTGTATGAATCTTCAGAAAACGTAGTCGAATTATTTAAATAATTAAAAAGTGTAAAATAATATAAAAATGATGTGGAGTCTATTTAAACTATCAAATTGAGTGTTATGAATGTGTGACTCGAAGTGTCAAGCATGTAATAGGGCCGTTTGTTTTGGATTTTTTTGAAAAAAAAAACTATTTTTTTAAGTAAAAAATCACTTTTTTAATTTTTGTTGTGTTTGTTTTAGATTTTTAAAAAATCCATTTTGCTAAAAAATTCATTTTTAGCCTCAATAAAAATCTATTTCAAGTAGTTTTTCCAAAATCTATTTTTTTCTAAATGCAAGGAACTCAAGTGTAAGGGTTTCAAATCATAAAAAAATTATTTTTATGATAGTAAACAAACATAAATAGCTTTAGATTTTTTTAAAAATCTCTAGATTCTTTTAACTCAAAATATATATATTTTTAGAGCTGAAACAAACGCACCCATAGTCTATTTTCTTTTTCTTGTTCTTTCTTTATTTCCTTTTAACAAAAAAAATCTAAGCATTTAATTCCTTTTTATTACAACCTACTAATGTCCAAAACTACACTTCTGTTCCACCAGCAGATGTAATACAGTGATTTATATCTATATTACATGATAATCTGAATAACATGTGTGTCCTAAGCATGGGGTCTTTAGATACTAATTAGTAGACTAGATCTGTAAATAACTATTACATAATACATAGTACAAAATCAAACAACTAAAACTGTTCTATACTACTAATCATCTCTGCTTTGCATGTTGTTTTGTAATGCCCAGTTTGATTACATCGACTGCAATGCACTGTATGTTTGTCACGATTATGGTCCTCCACACAAATTCGTTTCTTTTCCGGTCGTCCTGGAGGTCGGCGAAATTTCGGTGGCCGAACAACTGCAATATCATTATCCAAAGCAGATTCATCTGTTCTCCATTCAAGTTTTCCAGGGACAGGGTGTAACACCTCTGCATACGTATCCCTGTAACTTGCAACAGTAAAACACTTTGCAGTGTATGTATAGACATCCTTACGAGATGAGATAAGAGCTGCAACAGCGTGGGAGCACGGTATCCCATACAGCTGCCAATCACGGCAGGAACAGCTGTGGCTGCCAATATTTACAATATCGGATCGATCAGCGGAAATAACCTCAAACTCTACCTCATCTGATCTAAGTACTTGATATGTGGATGCACGATTAATGGCTTCAACCATTCGTCTCTCTGCAGATGGAGTAAGCACAGAACACCATGAACTGCTTTTCAGACGCCTGTCATCAAACTCAGTTTTAAGTTTGCTTTGAATCCGCTCAATCACCTGGATAATTGGCAACTCCTGAGCTTCAAGAATCCATTTATTGAACTCCTCAATATTAGAGGATAAATGACCATATCTTGTCCCTTCAAAATATACTAGGGCCCATTGGGAAGGATGAAAATGTTGTAACCATATGCCGGCATTGGGAGAGACCTCCTCTATTTCAGCCATTTTTTCTCTGAATGCGTTAATTGTAGTAGCATATGCAGCACTCCATAGAAGATGGATAAGCCTAGAGTTCTTGAACTCTTTGCCGATGTTTTCACTTAAGTGGCGCATGCAGAATGCATGAGAAGATTTTGGGAACTTCCTTCTTATTGCATCCACAATACCCTTTTGCCCATCTGATAAAAATATAATCTGTGGCATGCACTCGGTATTCACCTCTAGTGCATTATGCAACTCAGACAGGAACCATGTCCAGCTTTCATCATTTTCTACATCGACAACAGCGAAAGCAAGAGGAAACAACCCACCATCAGCATCAAAAGAAGTTGCTGAAAGGAATGTGCTAAGGTATTTGCTTTTCAGCTGGATTCCACCAAGAGCAACAATGGGCAAACAACCATTAGCAAAACCATGAATCGATGCGTAAAAGGAAATAAAGAGTCTCTGAAAGCGACTATCTGCACCAGTGGTAAATACCTCTGCAACACTTCCAGGATTTGTTTTCTTTATTTCTTCACAGTATGAAGGAAGTAGGTAAAATCCTTCTTCAGAAGAGCCATATATTGCGGCAAGGCCCCGTTCCTTTGCACGCCAAGCTTGCTTATATGGTATAGTTATACCATATTGCTTATGGATGTCATGTAAAATATCTTTTGGTTTATAATTGATGTTATCTCGTAACCTTTCTTCAATGAAACTCACAATCCAATCAACAGAAGCCTGGTGGTGTCCATTGAGAGCATTTCTCCCACAAGTATGAGTCCCTTCAAGACTTCTTATGGTAAACGTTGAAGCATTGGGGAGCTTGACAGCACGAATCCGCCATGGACAGCCCTCAGAGGCACATTTAGCAAAGTATCGAATCAAGTCACTTTTAATAATACGAAGCTCAAAATGTTGTGCAATAGCAGCTTCTTTAATAGCATTCCGAAATGCTTTCACATCAGGGAATTCTTGACCAACAACAAAATTGTGGTCTTCCATACAGTCAAGATTTACTTATCTGTTTTAAGGTTTTAACTTCTATGCGGTAATAATCAACCATTCAAACCTGTAATAAACCAGTAACAGCATCATCTTTTCTATCATATATACAAAACAGCTTAAGAGATTCCCCACTAAAACAACCTGCAATAATGCACAAAAAAATAATATCAACACATCAGAAGGCTGGTTTTAGAAAACAGAGAAGCTAAAGATCATAGAGCAAGCAAAATCCTACACAAATACAAGGGTAACTTCTTAGACAAATGATTGCGTGTAATTACTATCATGATGATTATAAACAATTCCAACATGAGAAGATTGACACAAAAACATGGATAGGTTTGTAGGGAAGTGGGAGACCAAAGTTAGAAGAAAAATTGGTGGAGACTAAACTTAAAATGAGAGGTATTTTGTAGGGATTCAAAATATAATCAAACCTCTATATGTGCGTTTATTCTTTATTTTATATTTTCTTATATATCCACTCATCCAATATTCTATTCTCAACTCCATAACACTTACAATACACTCTTGTTGGCACTTCCTTACTCAACATTCAAACGAACTTGGAGGTACCTTTTCATCACAAATTGAAATAAACATAGAGCATTCCGTCATTTCATCACACAACTTGTATCTAATGATTTACATGTTCTCTATTGCTTTGTATGATAAATTCAAAATAATGTAACAGATTGCATGCGGTGGAGGACATTTGGATAGAGTGATAGACAACTTGATTAAGCACTTACCGAATGAACACTTAGTATCATGCAAGAGTTCGTGTATAAGCTATTTCTATGATAAAAGAGGAAATGAGGGGAATTCAACATAAGCTGAAAACAGTTTGTTACAATAAGCTAAATTTCTGAAGGAACATATGAAAATAAGCTAAAACTAGTTTATGGCCATATGAAAAATCATTTTTGTAAGCCCTTCCAAACAAACACTTATGCAAGTACTAATGTCATAAAATAAGCTCAAATAACTCTAGCAAACATTTACAGATATCTTGTTCATAATCGACATTTTTTACCCACTGTCGTTAATGCATTTATTCTGATCTAAGTCTTATCTTCTTTGCCCTACCTCTAGCAAGTCTATAATTCTATTTTTCCTTTCCTCTGATACCATAATTATGGCTATGGTACATGCTACTATTTAATCCTTTGGAAGCTTCAGCCTTTACGTCATTCACGATCTTTTGAGTATCTCTCAAAGCTTTTCCCATTCATAATTTTTACAAAATTACCAAGCTTCATAATATTCTTTTTAACTATGATTTTCTCTTAAACACTTGCATCCCATTATCAAGTTTCTTTATACTTAACTTTGACTCCTCTCAATTCACCAAGTGTATCTTTTGCAACCATCCTAATCCTTCTCGGCTTCTCGCCTTCTCATTCTGCATACTGTCAGCATTCCCTCGTTTTCCCCAAATCACTGATATAATTTGAAGTGTCCAATCCCCTCACCTTTTATCCATTGCACTTCCGTCCGGATTGGCTTATTTTTGAGCTTATGCAAATAAATAAGCTTTTATGTATTATACATAAGCTTGTCAAGGTAGCTTATGAAAAAACAGTTCATGAAGATACAATTTTCGTTAGTGAGGACTTACGAATCAACATAAAAGCTTATTTATTTGCATAAGCTATTTTTCATAAGCTCAAAGATAAGCCAATCTAAACAAGCCCAGATTTTTTATTTTTTGCAAACTTAACTTATGCAAGTTCTAAAATGAATCATAATTTGTGAACTATCATCTTTACTTGCACAAATATTTTTCCTATACTAGCATTTGTCTCCACACATTTAAACAACAAATAAATTCAACATGGATATTGATTTAAACTAAACAACATCAAATTCAATACTCTGCAGTTAGTAATCCAATCTCAACCATGATTAATTAGTATAATTCTTTCTAATCAGAAATAAGATAGAGGTTATAATGCTTTTTGCCATGACCCAGTTCCATCTATCAGAGGTAGAACCAATCACAAGCACACAAAAGGTTCAATTTTGATTAGTAGAACTTAGTAGAAATGTAAATACAAAGTGAAAATACCATGTAGCAGCAGAATATGAACAAAATAAATTAAAAAACAAACAATTACAAAACAGAGGGGGAAGTTGGTTACCTGAAGAAGCAGAGAGAGAGAGAGAGAGAGAGAGAGAGATCCAATCAGTGAACAGAAACCAGAAAGAAACGGAGAGAGAGGAGAAGGGGGTAGGATGGGTATTCTCACTTCAAGTTAGGTTTCGTTCAGGGGCTTTCTCGTCATTTAGGAATTTTTTAACATATTTTTTTGGTTTAATAGCAGTATTAACCCCCTAACTTTTTTAAAGTTGCGATTTTAGCCCCTTAAGAAAAAAAACTACAAAACTACTCCCTAAGTTTTGCAACTGTAGCAGTTTTGGCTCGCTAAGGCCAAAAAAAATAAAAAAAATAACACGTGGCACCTCACTTACGGTGCCACGTCAGCGTAGACCAAGTCAAAATTGACTTTGGGGTCCAAAACTGCCACAGGTGCAAAACTTAGAGGCGGTTTTGTAGTTTTTTTTCTTAGGGGGCCAAAACGCAACTTTGAGAAAATTAAGGGGTTAAAACTGTTATTAAGCCTTTTTTTTTATAGATAATTTTGTACCGAAAATAAATACATAAGCTATAATTAGAAAAATAGTATACAATAAATAAAAAATAAAGAAACACAACATATTTTTTTAATGAGAAATAATAACAAAATATAATGATTTAGTTTGAATAAAACAGAATGCTACTTGAATTAATAGAAGTCGAATTTATTTAGTTCGATCCGATTTGAATACAAATAAGAGAAGAAAAGAAGTCTTATTAATTGGTTTGGATTGGATTTTTGAATTCATCGAGTACTTAATTTATTTCGATCAAGGTTGCATGCTCAAAGTGAAGACTCAAACTTGGTGAATATAGTCGATAATGTGGAAAATGGTAAAGTTTCATACTTTTCAGATGATTTTGATGGTGTTTTGTGGTTGAGGTTTCAATTGTATGTTCTTGATGTTTGCTTGTTTGAAGAGAAAATTTTAGACGAGACTTGTCATTCTTCTAATAATATACACCCAGGTTCTAATATGCTTTATCAAGACTTCAGATAATCACGAGATAACACTTGAGTGATATTGGAGTGTCAATATCATGTAATATTGGTCAATCACAATGTCACAAGTGTACATAAAGACAAAAAAACGTGACTTCCTTCCCTCTCAGTTAAGGATTTTTTGTCTTTTTGTACACTTGTGCCATTGTGGTTGAACAACGTCACATGACATTGGCACCCCAATATCACGCAAGTGTTTTTCGAGAATTACGATTGAAGAAAGATGAAGAGAGATGTAGTATTTGTTGTCTCTAAATGCTTGTTGTGCTAGCAAGTAAAGGTTGAAAACCAAAAGCGTGCAAGGTTACTTCAATCTATTGAAATACTTGAATGGAAGTGGGAAGACATATTTATGGATTTTGTTTAAGATTTGCCACAAACCCGAAAGGGTTATGAGTTATGACTGTGTGGGTGATATAGATTGGTTGATCAAGTATGTACATTTTTACTTATAAAGACTGTTTATACTACAACATACTTAACTAAATAGATGAGATTAGACAAAGCTACAAGAATTGTTTAAATTTTGGAGAAATTTAAACAAATAAACATCTAATTGATTTGAGACTACAAAGCAATAACTTATTCAAATAAGTTTAACTCTAAATAAAATCTAATATAACCAAATTAAACAAAGACTAAAAAGGTAAAAAAAAAAAAAAAAAGACTCAAAAACACTAAAAATATGTATACGATGAAGAGTTATCACTTGTTAGAAAAGTATCGATCATACGCCGATCAAATTAAGAAGTTTGGACCATGACATATATAACTTTTGAGATTATAAAATCAAACTCTTATCCTTTAGTAAAAAATAAATCATACTTCAATAATATTATGTTAATAAATATGTGATTAAGAACTCCTAGATCGTTTGTAGTCGTAAGGATCATGGCGGTTGTGATTGTTCACGCAGGTGGCCGTGGTGTTTCTGATTTTGCTTGTTTTGGTGGCAGTCCTCCCATGTGTCACCGTGTGTTCGTTTTTACCATTTCGATGTTGTATTCTATTTGTGTGGTGGTGTTGTGGTGATGGTAGTGATGCGTGGTGGTGGTGTTGTTTCGGTTGAGGTGGAGACTTTCCGTGGGGGATCGTGGGGCTGTCTTGGTGAGGCTTGGATGGGTGGTCACGGATTTTGTGTCGGAACGGTTTGCGAGCGAGAGTTTTATAAGGGGGAATCTGGTGTTGTTTAGGTGAGGAGGCAGGTGTTTAGTGGGGATGATTTCTTTTTGAGGCTATCTTTGTTACTCGGGTCCTTGGTCGTCGTCACTAGCTCTTGATTGTGCTTTTGGAGTTGTTAAGGTGTTTAGGGTGTTTGGAAGAAGTGAGTCCCATTGAAATGAGTTTTTTCTCATGATCTGTTTGTTGTTTGCACTACCGTATATCAAGTTGTTTCGTCATACTTTTCGCGTGCAGGTTAGCGGTGGGCCGGTTAATTTTGCTTCGAGATCGGGAGTCGGTGTCTAGCTGTTATTTTGTTTGACGTGATTTGGTGTTTCACTGGTGTACCGTGGTGAGGGGTGCCCTTCTGATTTGGTCCTAAAGTCTGGTGGGCCGATCACTTTTGATTCGAGATCGGGAGTCAGTTCTTTGGATCAAGTTTGATTTTGGGTTTTTTATGGTTTCTTTCGGTATATCGGAGGTCGATAGGTGGTGGAAGCTGAATGATCTTTTGGATTAGAGTTTTTTCGGAGGTGGCTTAACTTTGGTGTTCAGGTTGGGAGTTCAGTTTTGAGGGGAGTTTTTTCTTTGGGGGTGAGTAGTGACGATGAGCATTGTGGGATATCGTTTTTACAATGGTTGTGTCCCGTGAAGGAGTCTGTTTTTAGTTGGAGGCGTGAATTTAGGCGGGTGTTGTCCTCAAGTGTGTTTTTTAGGGTGTTTATTTCGGGTGTTCCGCCTATATACGGCGCCTTTTGTTTGTATGCTCAGTTTCACTGATCTCTGTTCGTCTTGAGCAGGGATCTGGTTGTTTAATAAAATTTGTTGTTTCAAAAAAAAAAATTATATGTGTCTCTCCATAAAATGATGCCCCATAGACTTATTTAACCAAAAAACAAAAACTACTCTTTTTGTCCCTTTTTATAGGAGTGATTTACAAAAATTACCGTGATACGGGTATTGAGAAAAATTGTTTGAGTAATAAAGTTGTCTCAAATGTGTATGACTATTACTAGATTACCATTAATTAGTTGGTAGGGACAATGCATAATATATGCAAGGTCTGGGGTTTAAACCCCCGGCCACCACCAAAATAAAAATAAAAAAGATTACCATTAATTAAATATATATTGAATGTTAACTTTTCATATACTAAGACATATTTGTAGTATTAATAAAGGGTATATTTGAAGAAAAAAAAAGTAATTAATACATTTAAAAATCTGTATATGATCTTATATTTAAGGATAAAACTTTTTTGTAAATTGCTCCTTTCTCTAGAAAGGGACGGAGGGAGTAAGCGGAGTAAAATTAAGTCCGTGTGTATGATGAGTGATCAAGTAACTCTAGGAGCAATTCTAACCTAAGTTATTATGTTAAGAGAAATGATATTTGAACATCCATTTGGTGACAATTTTTGTGATAACTTTGTCTCTCATACTCACATTATTTTTTACTTTATCTCTCTACTGCTATGATTTCCGTGTCAATACTACTTTTTCTTTGTAAATTATGGTTATAAAATAAATTGTCACCAAATTGGTTGTTCAAATACCACTCCTCTTATGTTAATATATCTTATTATAAACATTGAATTTCACCACTTCAACCGTTTGTTAATGCCATGCTATAGTAACGATCAATACATAAAGTTGGAAGAGACAATGATTGTTATTTCTCATATAAATCACATGAATACTACAATGACATAAATCTGAATTTCCAATTTCTTTTGTCCAAAATTCAAATTCAAATAAAAAATCTTCAAAAAATTATTTAGTACAATAAATAATACAGGTTGCAGTTGCACATTATTTTCATATTTATAATTTATAGAAGAGAGTCCACCACCACACATCCGTTTTGGCAATTAGTGGGCCATATTTGGATTTGCACCATGCCTTTCTTAGGACATGTTAATGGACAGGAGGCATTCTGTAATATGCTGGCACACTTGCTGGAAAAAACATTTGTCTCACTCCTTCAGCCTTGATAATGGGGAAAATGATACTTGATGCACCCTGAAATATCATGGAAACATAAATATTTGATTAAAAACTTCCGAATCTGTTGCAGTGATGTTTGAAATTGAAACATCTTAAGGTGAGTTTGATCTTTATAGATACATTTTTCGGTTATATACTTGAGCACTTACTCGATACGCGCTTAATTAATCAATATGTTTATCCAAACAAACAAATGTACGTTTAAGCAGAGAGAAATCATGAAAAGTACTCACAGAAATCAATCTAGCTCCGATCCACATTCGTTTTGGAGAAGGAAACGGTATCAAGAGGCGGCCAACACCGTATACAGCCACCGCGAAGAAATGTAAAACCAAGCTCAATGGACGTGGATTCAGACCGGAGAGTAGAGCTATTGGTCCGTCTGAGCAAACACCTCCAAGGCTCAAATAATCAAAACATGCTCGGCGCATTTCAATGCTAGCTGGATCAGGAGATGCACAAAACACTTTGTACAATGCACCTGCTAATGTGTTTATTGTAGATGCCACTGGCTGCAAACAGAATCAAGCAAAGCGCTGAGTTTTTATTTGACTAAATACACTTTGTTCTTCCCTAAAGTTTTTTCGTCCTATTTTGGTCATTTAAATTACAAAAGTTAGACACTTTCTTCTATTAGTTTTTCGTTTGAATATGTCAAATGTTTCCTTCTTACTGATTCCGGTGTCTAATCACCAAAACATGTTATCGCATAGAAAACATTTGCCGGGCTCACACGGAGAACAATGATGCAATGACTGTGCCTAACTGTTTTATACTCGAGTCATTCCATTATATTTGTGCCGTTGCATTCTAGCATTACACTAATTACTATCAAAGCTCAACGTTATATATTTTGTAACATATACGACTTACCTTGCGTAGGGTGTAGAATGACTCGAGGTAATTGCAAAGAGCAGAAGGATCATGCAGATTACGCAGAGGTTTAAGTAGATTCCTTAGCAAAACAATGTCAGACAAAGCCACAGTCATTCCTCCTCCTGTTAAAGGATGACGCATATTGAAGGCATCTCCCATCAGAAGAGCCCCGGGGGTGGGATAAGGTGATGCAGGCATGCTTCTATTTGGCATGCTTCTTATGTTTCCTTTATCAACTGCTGCAATAAAAGAAGCTCGCAGTTCTGGAGGAACCTGAACACATAACTCCCTCAATTAGTAGAAGCAGTATGAAGCATAAATAAATGATTTGTTATTTTAACACAAATCTGAACTTATAATTTGACAACAATTTAGATAGTTAATTACATTCATCAAAATCAGAAAGAAAAAAAAATGTACTAGTATCTAGCTTGAGTAGGTAGAATGTTCATTATTTTGGTACCTGGGGAGCTACCAGAGTTTTCAAATAATTTGCCATTTCACCATTACCAAGAGAAGGTAATTTTTGGCCAGTAGGCACGTCAACCAAACAGCGAATCTCAGTACTACTTATAGGGTAAAACAAAATGGGTGAAGGATCACCCAAGATAACATGACCATGATTTGCATGTGGAAGATTACAATTCTCCAAAATCATTCCAACAAAATGAGAGGAAACTTCAACCTGCACAAATAAATTAGACCTATCTATTAAGAAACACAATAACACTATAAATCTTAAATCAAGATAAATAACATTGGCTAAAACTCTCAAATTTTTTTACCTTAGGATTACAAAGAGAACGCCTCAAGTTGGAAAAACAACCATCACATACTATGGTGAGAGGAGCCTTTGCTGTGAACTCTTGACCACTCTTATTTTTGTAGTTCACACCTTTGATAGTTCCATTTTCTTCAAGTAACGATGTAACAGTTCCTTGTTCTAATTTAACACTGCATTAATGCAAGAAGGATTCAATAAAACTTGATTATTGTCAGAGTTGAAGTTCGTGTGTGTGTGCGCGTGTGTGTAACAAATAAATTTGTATACTTTGGAATAGATGAAGCCTTTTCTCGCATTCTTTGTATGAAACGACCATTGTGAAAACTTCTTCCAGATACGTCAGAGTCAAACTTTTCCAAGGGATAAGACAGTTTGGTATTTTTCCCATCCTTATAAAGTGCATAGCCAAACACTCTTTGAGCATCAATTTCATCCACGCAATCTGCAATAATTCAAAACATCAATATGCTAAGAGCCGTGTGAATTTGAGCACTAGAGTCGGGGAGAGTTTTAATAACTTGTTACCTAAGAAACATATATACTTCAATTGTCACATAATGTTCCATATATTAAAGGGTTAAATATATTTAGTTCCTATAAAACTCACGAATTTTCAAGTCCAATCCTACATAAATTGTCCGATTTTAGTCATTGTAATCCTTGCATTTAATTTAGTCTCTATAAAATCAAAACAATGATTAAATTGGACAATATATGCAGGATTAAAAGTTGAAAATTCATGAATTTTATAGTGACTAAAAACGTTTTTTTTTCATACAAAGTTTTTATATCTGAATGATTTCTTGCATACCCTCAAGACCCAACTCAAGTAACTTCAGATAGCCACCAGGTTGTAGCAATTCACCCACAATTCTATCAGGCTCAGTTAAGTCTCTTTCAATCACATGTACTCGCCGTCCATCCTGCAATAAACAAGCAAAATCCAAGATAACTTGTCATTCTCAAATCATATGTTATACAAAATATTAACAAGGTTCCCCCAAAACATTTTTTTTTGCAATCTAGTCTTATTTTTCAAGTCATAAAAACAAGATATGAGCATTTTATCAGTAGAATAAATGTTCAAAAATACATATAAGTATTAATATATCTTAAATGTTTCTACCTATACATAATTTTATAGAACTATATTATCTGCATAAAATTTACCCATGTTTTTCTATCACATTCATGAAGCTTCTCTTTTATTTATTAAGTTTTGTTTAATTTGACTCATTTGAACTTATTATCTACTAAGATCAGCACTTGCTGTGTGACGGTTTGAGAAAGCTTTATGAAAGAAACTTACGCTCTCCAGTATAGCTTATGAAAACAACTTATACATAATAAGCACTTTTAGAAGAAGTGATTATGCTATAAAAACTTGTTAAATTGATCATCTAAACAAGGCCTAAGATATTAGTCCAAACAACATGAAACCAATCTTTTCTGTGGATCATGATATAAGCAAATCTATTAATCAAAAAGTGTATATGATTTCATATAACAAAACAAGAAAAACCATTATATTGTTGAAATGCATAAACTCAAGAAATAAAAGGCTATATATAGTAATACTATACCTTTCCAAGTGTATAGGCAAGAGCAGCACCAGCAACTCCAGCACCTACAATGATGATATCTGTTTCTCCAACAATCTCTCCATTTTCTGATGATGTCTTTGCATATCCATTACTTTTCACATCCATTGAACTTGAACCTGTTTTCTTCTTTTCTCCAAAACTATACACAACAAACACAAATGCCAAACTACAAGCCAAAATCCCTCCTAGAATATACTGATAATCCATCTCAAAGAATTTTTTTATTAGAATAATAAGAAGAATGAAATGAGAAAACTATAGTTTTTTCTAATTTCTTTCTTTACTTTTTATAGCGGCAAACGTTTGTACATAATCATAATAAATATACTTAACTCATAAGTATATAGGGCTGATATATATCGTTTTCTATGCTTTAATGAAGAGTTTTGATATTTTGACCTTCCCTTCTAATTAAGGAAATATGGATCCATTTACCTACCAACTACCAACACTATATTTCGTTTATTTGTTTCTTTCTCACGTTCATGTGGCTGGAATCACTTTTGGAAGTACTCTTTTTTTGACAAAACTTTTGGAAGTATTCTTTTCATTTCTATTGACAAATTTAAATTCAGAAAAAATATCATACAAAGAACAATTAGATGAGACGGTAAAAGATTTTTCAACTTTGGCTAAATATCTTGGATTCGAATTCAACCTTAACTATACAACAATATTAAATCTCTTTTACTTGAATCACACCAAAAAAAAAAGAAAAAAAAATATCATTGCTATGCATGCTGCAATTAATTTTTAATATCTTCTCATATTACTTTTTTTTTAATCATCTTCTCATATTACTCACATTTACAATTTTTATTTTTCGATAAAATCACATTCACATATACTAGTAATGTAGTACTGGATGTGTTACATAATTATTGACACATTTGTTGAAAAAGTTTGTCACAAGAAGTTTTAATTGATTTTTTTCAACGGTACTATCTAATTAACATTACATGCATTACTTCTAAATTTATAGTAGACTTCAATAATTGAGTCGATAGCTTCTTTTTTTCTGAGACTAGTATTTAAGATTGCAAGGCAAAATTATATGGACAGAAATCAGATGCAAGTAATGTTTTACTATTTTGTGCTATTATCCTATGAGAGTGGGATATGTTGAGACACGTGAAGAGCAGTACCATAAAGGCTATGGTTTAAGTGAGTGTGGTGTTGTGGTCAAATACATATTTGTTTTCCTTTATAACAAAACTTACTACGTACCATTGTCTTAAGGACAAATGCCTCATTGTTTTCCTTTACAATTCTTCCATAGTGAGTCTGAGCCAATTTTGCTATTAAACTGGACCACCACAGAGTATGTTAACGGGATTGCTCTGCCCTAGAACCAGATCACAACCAAGTAATCATCAACAGGTCATATTGAGAATATTCTAACAGAGTTGGTGCCAAAAAACCCTAAAATTCCCCGACTTTTTTGAAATGCGCTTCCATCACTCCGGTCGTCAATCTAGACCCGTTGCATCAATAATAAAGTTTCGAGAAATTTATATCTCTTTTTATTAGATATTAAAAAAAATTAATATGTTATATTTATTAAAATATATGCAATGGTCATATATTTTATTGGATGAGTACCGGAAAAATACTGTTACCACATTCTAATATATTATCTTCTATATCGATTAAAATTTCAAATAGGTCCAATCAAGTTTATATGAAACTCGCATTATTTGGTAGATCCACATAAATTTCAACCAATAAAAAATAGTGCAGTCTTAAAATTATTCTTTTGTTGTTAATAATAAATAAATTAAAACTATGGTTTAGTAAATGAATTCTATATTTGAGGTACGAAATAGTTTAGAACTCTTCTAAGGGGAACAAAAGAAGTTACTACCGTTTAGTTTTGGGTATGTACTAGCAGACAGCAGATTTATTAATCTTCAATTAAATGTACAACTTGAGAGAAATAGCTGGCATCATTGCTTAATTTTTGCTTATTAATTGATGTGATTTTTTCTTCTTCTTGTTTCCAATTTTGTGCGGCAAAGGGGCGTATGTGGTTAAGTAATATCCATATTCGTGATTTGCAGTTACACCCACCTATATATATACATACAATAAATACGTGTTAACGTCTGGTCACTAAAATGAAAAATGACATAGTGTAATTTTTGTGTATAACTAAATTTGGACAAGTTTTGTAAAAACTTATTTACGTAATTAATGTAGCTTGTATTTTCGGTTAATATACTTTTAATAAAAAAAAATAAAAGAATCAAGCAATTGAGCTCAAGTGGTAAATGAATTTCACCTATGACGAATTGTTTGAGAGAACTTGAGTTCGATTCCTAAGGTGAAACAATTCTTAGTGAGGTTATCTTTACCTCACAGCCGAACTTTGGATTAATAGGGTCCATTTTCCTTAGAAACCGGAGGGTTAACACCAAAAAAAATATAATTAAAAGATATTTAGTAAATGACTAATGAATATGGTCTAAGGGTAAGTCTACTAAAATCATGTTTTAGTCTCATGAACAAAAAATATGTTTTTATTAGACTTCATGAAGAAAAAAAGTAGCTTTGGCTTTAAACAAGACTTGCAAGTGAACCGTGAGATTGTACCCTTTAAATTAGTTGGTCATTGAGTCGATGTTTAAGGTGTGTTTGGGTTGAGGTTTTAGGAGAGAAAAGTAGGAGATGGTTTACTTTTCTTTTTTAAACTACGAACTATATAACATGTTTTTCTAAAATAAATTAATTGTGATTGAACTATTATATGATTGTTTATCATGTTAATATATTAACTTTTAAAACAATATTTCATAGTCTCCATAATTTAAAAATGAAAAATCAACCCTCCCATTCTCTTCTTTTCTTCAACCCTCCATTCAAACACACTCTTAGTTTAAAAAAAATTACATCTACAAATTTATGAAGGGTCTTATGTTTAGGTTAATTATTATGCTTTGGGTTCGATTTTATTAGGTCATCAACCAAACTCGTTCAAACTCATCCTTCTTATGTGGCACAATAGTAGGTAGCTGATCTCTCAGAATTGTATTATTTATAAAGGGTTTTTCTATCATGTGCAAATTTGCACATGTTAAGAAGTTTAAAGCAGTAACTTTGACTTGGAACTTGTGTTTTTTATATTAAATATGTAACTTTTAATCAATAATTGTTGGTTTTCAATGAAAAGATACTACTTTTAGTTACCTTAACATGTGCAATATTGCACATGTTAGACAAACCCATTTATAAATAGATGGATACTATTTGTAGTTCATCTCATGGTAGAAATTAAATTTCATTTGTATCATCTCATCTTATTCGATGAATTTCATTTTGCTATATAAAAAAAACATGTATTCCCTGTATTGTCAAAAAATAAAATGAGTTGAGCCAGCTGTAAAAAGAAAGTCTATTTGTATGGAGAAAAAAAATGATAGAATTGAAAATAGATTATATTTTTATATTTTTAAGAGGCGAATTGAGATATTATAATCAATTTATCATATCACCAAGTAAATGAGATGAACATCTTCAAAATTCTCTGTTTTCATTTTTATTCTCTCCGTTCCAATTTAAGTGGATTTTTTGTTCATTTTATACTTATTAAAAAAATATATTAGTTAAGTAAAAAGAAAAATGGTTTTAAGTGCTCACGTAAGTGTTGATGTATTTATCTTTATCATAAATGTAAAATAGGATATGTTGAGTTGGATGTGATGAAAAATAATTAATATTGCATTGAAAATTAAAACGAGTCAATTATTTTATGACAATATTGCATTGAAAAGTGAAATGAATCAATTTCAAATGAAGCATGTTCCAGTAAGTTCTTGAACCTTTTTTTTTAAGTTTAATTAGTATGAACTCGTGATATACGAGGGGGATTTATTAATTTCTTTCCAAGAAACGCGGGGAATTATGTTGTTGGTCCTCGCGTTGCACGAGACCATTGCATAAGGTGATACCGTCCATTCATTCTGTGTGTTGTCTGCTTGCCACGTTGCATAAGATCTCATCACAACCATTTATTTATTTTTGTATTAAACAAATTTTTCATCCTTAAAAAATTACTGAACTGAATTTTGTTTTTCATCTCCATAAAATAGTTACTAGTTTCCGTCTATACAAATATTTTTTTTTGTTAAGTAGTTTGGCAGCTAGAATTCACATTTCTTATAGTGTATAAGTCGATTGTCCAGGATTTGAACCACGACTCCTGCATATAATAATATATGTTCCTGCCGACCGAGTTAGGCTCATGGGGACATCCATTAAAATATCTTTTAATACGGTTTCAGTATTTTTTGTTATTAACTTAATGTGCATTTTTAAATGACATTTTTGCAAACATGTTTAAAATATGGGAATGTGTACTCGTGGGTTTATCTCAGTTGGTAGGAAGATTGAATAATATATGTAAAGTCTGGAGTTCAAACTCCGCCACCACATAAAAAAAATGTGGGTTTGTCTAACATGTGCAACATAGCACATATTAAAACAACTGATAGTAGTAACTTTTTCTTGGAAAACAACAATTATTTATTCAAAAGGTTTATATTTAATATTAAATGTACAAATTCTAATACAAAATTATATTTTAACCTTCTTAACATGTGTAAATTTGCACATGATAAAAAAATCCTTAAAATATTATCAAAAGTTCTTCTAAAAAAAGACGTCAAAATTAGGTTTTTAAGTTGTGTTTTTCGCTCCCTCAAAAAAAGAAGTTGTGTTTTTCGTTAGTTTATCTTAGTTGGTAGGAAGATTGAATAATATATGCATAGTCTAGAGTTCAAACCCCGCCACCACGTAAAAAAAAAAAATATGGGTTTGTCTAACATGTGCAATATTGCACATGTTAAAACAACTAATAATAGCAACTTTTTCTTGGAAAGCAACAATTATTTATTCAAAAGGTTTATATTTAATATTAAATGTACAAATTCTAATACAAAATTATATTTTAACCTTCTTAACATGTGTAAATTTGCACATGATAGAAAAACCCTTAAAATATTATCAAAAGTTCTTCTAAAAAAAGACGTCAAAATTAGGTTTTTAAGTTGTGTTTTTCGCTCCCTCAAAAAAAAAGTTGTGTTTTTTGTTAATTTTTTTATAATGTTTGAAACTTAAAAAAATCATATTTAATTCATCCTATTATAAAAAAAATCTAAATTAATGTGAAGATATTTTTATTTATAATGACGTTGACTATACAAAAATCCAAAAAAAAATTAAGGATAATCAAACAATTATGAAAATTATTAAAAAAATAATAATAACATGTAAAAACAAAAGAAATAAAAGAGTTTAAAAAAAAAGTGTTAATAGCTATTATTTTCTCTCTTGATGACCTCTATCAAATTTTGCAGCATGATTCTCAATGTCGACGGAAGTGCTTTGACCAATTCAGGAAAAATAGGCTATGGTTGATAAATATGTAAGCATGAAGGGAGTTTTCTTCTTGGTTTCTTTGGTGCTGTAGGGATCTCGAATATCCTACATGTTGAGATTCAAGTATTGTCGACCGGTGTAAAGGTGTAAAGTTATGTTGGGAGGTAGGTTATAGAAAGCTTATGTGTTTCTTTGACTTTCTTCATGTGGTACAGTTGGTGTTGAAGGACACCCCGAAATTTTATCATTATGCAAATCGCTTGGAACTCATTCAGAATTATCTTACTAAGGATTGATTTATTTCTATTCACATATCGATTAGGAAGGGAACTCTTATGCTGATATCCTTGCTAAGTTGGGAGCTAATAATTCAGACCACCTTATTACGTTTAATGAGCCTCTTATGTGTTTATCACATGCTTTACCAGGTGATGTTTTAGGCGTGTCATTCTCGCGGACTTAGTTTTCTTTCTTCTTTTCTTCCTTTTCTCATGTAACCAAAAGAAAATTTTGCAACACATAGTGTATAAAAATTCTCTCATATATAATTTTGATCATCGAATCATTACAACACTATTTTTTTAGGGAACAACGCTAATGTTTATATGTTACGATTTAATAGATGTTTCATAAAAATTTGGTAATCACGAATTACTATCAAAGTGTGTTTCATCATATTCTGTTTATCCATTTTTCTATGACGCTTATGCGTAATAATGCCAGCTTTACCTCTAATAGTTCAGAAAATGAAATTCGTGACTTGAAAACATGCTATCAATTGATTTACAAAGGTCAAAGATAGCATGGGATGTTGCTTTTTTAATCAAGAATGCATTTTTTTGGAGAAAAGATATATTTTATTATTATTATATTAAAACAAATTGGAATGCTCTCTATTTCTTAAAAAGTTATTTAGAATTTCATTTTAAGAGAATGATACAACCTCTAAAAAAGGAATGATACGAAAAGATTTATAAAAAGAAAATATTTAATGTATCATATACTACTTTTTTTCTCTCCAAATTGATTATTTATTTTCTTTTGAGAAATTCAAATGACCTTAACTCTTTTTGTTGGATTTAAATGTGAATAATTAGCCCCACGTCGGATATGAATGAGCTAAACAAGTGGTATAGTTAGTCTCACATTGACTATAGATGAATAAAATATTGGATATATATAAGAAGTGATTTATAACTATCGTGGTTCTATAGTATTGCTCGTTGTTATTATTATACCAATAACAAAATCCACACTTCTACAAGAAGGAATTGATATAATGGACCCAACTCTTTAGTTGCCATTACTTGTGAATTTATGAATCGATCTATCACAATGGCATTATGTGGTCTACATAAATGGAAATGTTAATTAGTGTTTCTGGATCACTTTTTAAGGTCTTTAAATGATAATTTTTTATGAAAATATGTCTAATCAACGCATTGGAAATCAATTTTTTTTATAAAATAATTTTTTCTTTTAAAATCCTTAAAGAGTGCACAAAGAGTATTCATTAACAAAACCCTTTTTGTAAACCCTCCAAAAGGAGCAGTCTCTGTTTTTACCACCGAAAAAGCATAAGCATTTATACCACTAACCAACCAAATCAGCTTTTTCTTTTATTTTTTTATTAGAAAAAGCTAACGTTTGTACTTAAGGCACAAGTTAATTAATCAAATTCAACAACTTTTTTACTAAAATGTGTTATTGAATTTAATTTTTAAATTTGCAATAAGTTGAATACATTAAATTTAAGCAAATATTTATACTTTTATGTTCTTTGACATGTACCCTTAGACCAAAAGTTAGCATGACACCTTTTATTCATTGTATGAGAAAATGATGGAAGAAAATGATCCAAGTTCCAAAAACACTTTGTATATTCACATCTAAAAAATATAGTACTATTTAATAACCAATTTGGTTTGCTACTGTGTGAGAAATATGAAAAGAAAGAAATAACATGATCTTCAATGCTAAAGAGTGCTTGATAACGATGCTAGTGGACAAAATTAAGTTGCTTTCCTATCGGTGGTTGAAGGCGAAAACTGATTGTTCTTTCAATTACCATAGTTTGTGGTTGCGTCCGCTTTCATTGTTAGGCATGTTTTAGTTGTTTCTTTTCTTTGAATCTGTCGCTTTGTTTCTCTGTTTATGTTTCTGTAAATATTGTTTTGACTTTGTTATGTTCTTTCTTGGCACACCTTATGCTAGAAAGGACATTTTGAGTTGGTAATATATTTTATTTTAACCTCTTATAAAAATCATATAGAGATTTTATTTAGAGACAAAAATAAGAACTTATATCGCCACCGTTTTTTGCGCCACTAATTTTCATAACCACCAAATTTCATATTTTCTCTTTAGAAGGAACGGTCATGAATATTATCAAAAGTTTTTTCCAATTGAATTACTAGTAGTTCAAAGACTATTGCAAAACATTGCACCTTTGTTATTCAATTATGTGTAATTTTTTTTAAGGAATTCAATTATGTGTAATTGTTCAGCCCTTGGAGTAATTGTTGCCGAATAAGTTTTTATTAATCAACAATTGCTAGTATTACTTATTTTATTTTCTAAAATGAGTTGTTTTTTCTTCCACCAAACCTCTGTAAAGTGAGTTGATTAGTTTAAAGGACCCGTATATAAAGTATGCAGCTTGACTAAATACTGGTGAGCTTTTAAACCAAGTGATTATTGTAATATGGAGGTGATGAGGAATGGGGAATTTAATACCGCGTTGCTTGGTAAATGATGGTGGTGGATGAAGGTTGAGAATAAGAGTTTGTGGTATAAAGTTTTAGTTGCTAGATATGGTGAGGTAGGAGGATGTGTAGCATAGGGGAAAAGAGTAAACTCTGTTTGATGGAATAATTTGATTGGAATTAAAAATGGGTTTGGTGGGGGAGTTGGGCGGTGGGTTGATGATAATTTAGGGTGAGAGGTCGATGATGACTCTCAAACTTTATTTTGACGGGATTCATGGATTGGTATGGTTCTGAAGAGTAATTTTAGCCGCTTTTCACAGTCTGATAAGTGATATTTTTCAATAAGTTGTAACAAACGGATACGATACTTTTAAAATTGTTTTTTCTCTTAGAAAAAGTTAAAAAAACCAATCTCTAAAACAAATGCACATGTAACGGATATTGACTAAAGTTTTCAATCAAGGCGAACTAAAATTCTAGAATGACATCTTTCCATCATCGAAAGCTGCTCTATAAGGCATAGGCCCCTTAAATTTCTTAAAAAAAAAATAAAAAAAACTCATCTCGGGTCCTAACCCCTTTAAAAGTGTCGATGCACTATAAAAGTATTCCTTATACAAATCATATCATATATAGTGAATTTGCTTCTTCATCTTCACTAGTGAAATTGCTTTTCCGTATGTTGAATTATGAGCTTTGGTGTATTGTTGTTGAATTACGTGTGTTGGATATTGTTGTTAGATTATAAGTGTTGTTAATCGTTGTTGATAATATGAGCGGTTGTTAAATTATGTGTTTAATATTATAAATTTTGCCTCAAACTGATACATGAGAAGATCATATCGTAATTCTCGATCCATTTGGGTCATATCTACAGATCCAAGCTTAATTGAACTTCAGGGTAGATCTGATTCTAACTCCCAAACTAGAGCAATGGAAAATTAAAGTGACGATCTAAAAGAGACCTTTTAGAAATTTGAGGAGTCTATGAGTATTTCGAGGGGCCTATGGAGCAGCTTTCTTCACCAACAAAGTTTATTCGGCCCAATACGTGCACCTTCATAATAATGGCCCATGAGCTACGTGATATAGCCCAAAGCCCAAATCACCCTATTCCTTTGAAAAGAAAAGAACAACTAAGAATACCCCAAAAAATGATTTCCGCCAAAAATTAACAAAAATTCTATGAACACTCACTTTCAGCATTTTATGTGAAAACTATTTTTAAAGCATGGGATTCAATAAAGAAAAATGAGTGTCAAATAAAAGGCTAGAAAAAAAAACGTTCATAACACTCTTTAAAATTTAATATGTTAACCTCATTATATACGAATCGCAGAGAAATATTTGGATTCTCTCCAATGGTGTAGCAAATTATTTTACTTGCAAAAAAGGTAAGCTACTGTAGGAGGAGGTACTGTTATCATTCCTCATTTCGGAATCAATGATTGTGTCCTCAATTGTGGGTTTTTCCAAACAAAATATAAAAGAGTGTTACTTTTCCCACCCCATGCCTTTCTCACGCGCCCTACCAAAATTACCAAATTGCCCTCCGAAAAACAAAATCCGGAAAACTAAAGATGGGTCCGGATTATATATTCCGGACAGATTCGAAGTATAAAAGGATGTTCACCCCCCATTTTTACAGTTTCACTTTTTACTTACTCTCTCTCCCTCTAATCCCAAATTCCGAACCGAAAAAATCCAACCAAAATCGGTGAAATCTTGCTCAAACGAATCGCATTTCAACCATTGATCAACATCACATGGAAGGTCAGTTCGATTTCTCTATGAATACATGTAATTTGTACCGTTTTTTTTCTTCTGCACTGAAGCAATCCAGATTTCGTTTTCCGGACTGGATTGTTGCAATTCGGAAAATAAATTCCGGAAACACCCAGAATATGTGTTGTTTGTCTGTTTTGTGTTGATTGTGTTGTGTGCGTGTTACAGAAGGTTCATCCTCTACTCAACGCGTAAGGGAGGCAGGGCATGCTTCCCATAGGAGAGAGCGTCTCCAACAGATGGAGGATGAAGGTGTTGTTCCTCCAAGGCATCGGGGTTCCAGAGGACGTCGTGCTGATGTCGACCCTGATTTTGAGCATCGGCCGGAGCAGCATGAGCAAGAGTATATGGAAGATGCAGTGGACGTGCAGCTAATGGAGGAGCAGGAGCTTGTGGAGGAGCTTCAGGCAATGTACGAGGATATGGAAGATGCCGAGCCACGACGAAGGCAAACGAAGAAGAAGAAGAAGAAGGTGGTGGACCCTGAGCCACTTGATGACTATCCCGGTGGCCCATACGACACTAGCCTGTTGTGGAGGTACCAGGTGCACGTGGCTAGGAAGGCGGCTTATAGCGAGGTATTTATTAATGTTAAACTTACTTTAATATGTTGTTAATCTTTGTGAAAATGATGTTTATATTCGTGAAACTGATGTTCATTAATGTTACTTTAATAAATTGTTGAACTGCTCTGTTTGTGAAGCCATGAGTGTAAACTGATGTTTAGGTATTGTTTTTTATTATTTGCAGTGGCGTGACAATTTAAATGCATCAACAACGGAAAGAAGATAGAGGTGATGCATGACAAAGAAACCACCCCTATCATGGTTGCACGTTGGTGGCGTGATAGTTTGCAGGGCACTGGTCTTGGTTGGCTTCAGGATACAAGCTACAACATGATTAACAATGATTTGATTTGTGCCTTTGTCGAGAGGTGGCACGAGGAGACTTCGAGTTTCCACCTTCCGTTTGGGGAGATGACAGTGACACTTGATGATGTGTCCTGTTTGCTGCATCTCCCCATTGATGGCATGCTTTTGTCCCATGAGGCTATCACACGGGACGTCGCGGTGGAGTGGATGGTGACGCACTTGGGGTCTGATCCGGGCGAAGCTCGTGTTAAGGTGACGAAGACCAAAGGTGCACATTGCCGATTTGACTACTTGCAAAGGATTTTCAAGCAACATATGAAGGAGTAGTTGGAGTTAGAGACTGAGCATGGTGTGACTTAGGAGCTGCAGAGGATGCGTGACCAGGCTGTACGCATATATTTGCTATACTTGGTGGGGATCACGCTCTTCATTGACAAGAGCCAGAATGTTGTGGATGTTCTCTACCTGAGGTACTTTAGAGACCTTGATCTTGTTGTTGGTTATTCATGGGGAGTTGCGGCACTAGCTCATTTGTATAGGGAGCTTAACAAGGCTGCACGTTGGAACTACGGTCAGGTGTCAGGATATCTGACTTTGTTGCAGGTATAAATTAAAAATTATGTTTTGTTTTTTTAAATGTAAGTGTTTATTGTTTGTATATTTATATGTGGTTGTCATTGTTGCAGGCTTGGGTGTATCATCACTTTCAAGGTATGGGGAGCAAGGATGTCTGGGCAAGATATCGAGAGCATCGGGATCCACGCGTGATGCTTTTTGTACCATTGGCTGGTTTGGGCACACCAGACAACTACATAAACCATCTGGATAGGCTGAATCTGAGAGGCGTTGTCATGGCCCCATATAGAGATCACCGTGAGGCACGTCCGTTTGAGCGGGCCAGCCTTTACTCTGGATGGCTGAGATACGGAGACCACATGGTGGGATATCTGCCGGAGCGGGTTCTTCGTCAGTTTGGGAGGGTTCAGACCATACCGAGACATCCCGTTGAGAGTGCACCTCCTGTGACTAATTTGCGAAGATCTCACTCCGCTTTCAACATGCTCTTGATCATGCGCTGACACCTGAGCAGTTGGGGCAGCGTGCAATTCATGGCGTGGAGGCAGTAGATAGATACATCGAGTGGTTTTATCTCCATTCTCATCCACGCATGATTCTTCCTGATATCCTGGTACTGGTGTCGAGGCCACCAGAGTGTGAGGTCCTTGATGCACTTGCTGCTCAGGAGGATGGAGAGTTTGGGTACTTACAGCTTAGCGGAAGGATGAGCCGCATCAGAGACCATGTCTATGTTGTGATGTCCAGTGGTGTGGTTCTGCGAGGGTCTGAGGAATGACAACATTTGGAGGAGCTATTGAAAGAGGTGCATGATGGGAAGGTTTATCGTCGCCGGGGAGCTACTGAGGGTGGCAGAGGTGGTGGCAGGGGTGGTGGCGGTGTAGTGATAAGTGGTTGATTGTATTGTATTTCATGTTTATGTTTGAACATTTTGGATGATTTTTAATTATGTAACACTTGGATGATTTGTATTTTTATGTTTTATTAATGTTTGAAAATTATATTGTGTCGTTAATTGTTATGTTATAAGTTGAATTTCCTGTTTGAACAACTGGTCAAAGGTCAAAGTGTTGGACTACATGCTCTAAAACAGAGGCTCAGCCAAAACAGATGGCTTCTGTCTCTGTGCTGATGCAGTTCGGATTACATAATCCATAATGTTTTTACACGTTTCGGAACATGTAATCCGGAAATAACATTTCCCACCCCATTTGTTGACTTTCAACGGGGTGATTTACATTGTTTGGATTACACAATCCGGAAATTGTTAGAACTTTTCGGATCACATAATCTGAATTCATTCATTCAACATTGGCATCAACATCCATCAAGGTGGTTTAAGTGCCAAAATCCACGAATTTGTCCGGAATTTCTTTTCCAGAATGTGTTCGGATTATATATTCTGGACTAGGGGTATTTTTAGGAAAAAAATAGGGCGTGCTAGGAAAGGCATGAGGTGAGAAAAGTAACACTCAATAAAAAAATGAGTGTGTCTTCAATAATGGGTGTCAAACCTTCATGAAGTACACCAGCAAGATGTTCATACTTGAGATTTTAAGTGTTAGGAAGTATGAGTTTGATGTCTTATATTTTAAGGTTAGATGCATTTTTTATTTCTATAAATATTTTAATATTTTGTTTTAATCCTCATAAAATATTTCTTCAACTTTTATTCTCTAAAAGTTTTTTGTCTACACTTTTAGTCCTTACTTTTAAATCAGGAGTACACTTCAAATTTTTGAAATATGAGAGTCACTTTCAAAAAAAATTTGACTTTTATTAACAAAATACGAATTAAGTATGAATTTTTAAGTACCAAATTATCTTACCTTTAAAATTCACTGTGTGAGTTCTATAACTTAGAAAATATATCAGTGGAGTCTAATGAATTTTAATGGTGAGATTATGTACATAACTCTCTTGTGTATTGAGTTCAAAGTTCAAACATAAGATGATTCAAATCTAAAGATATTTATTACTATATTGAAAATGATTTTGAACAAAAGTAAAAAGTAGACATGACTTTTCCTAAGAATGAAGTGTGAACTTTTAAGTGAATTTCAAGGTAGCAGTTTGCTCAATTTAAAATGTCATATTTGCTTATTCTATTATTTTTCTCTATTTTTTGTTTTTTTTTTATCGATATATGTCAGTACTTAATTTGTTAGAAGAGAATTTTCTTTGATGTAATTTCTTTGATATTCTAACTCAAACAATTCCTTTAGAGACTTTTCTTAATTTATGCATTTCCTTTTACTTCACATTGTGCAATCCTAATGGTTAAAAATTCTGAGAGCCACATTCATTTGAGGTCTAGGATAATAAGATAAGGGTTCAGAAACTGGATTCCACACAAAATTCATTTTTGGCTAAAATTATAAAAAAAAAAATGGGAAAAACATTAGACATATATGTCAATTTATTGGTGTATCCTATTCTCAATTATATTTTATCCATTCATTATATTTTTTCTGTTTATATTCTTTTGCACCCTCTCATTTCTTGTCCTGTTTTTTCACACCCCATAATATACTATAACTATTCAACTTCAGCACACACTGCTTCTTCCTCTGTCTCTCAAATAATCCATAGAAATGGAAGCACATGCTGGAGCCAACCAAAGGATTGCAAGAATCTCTGCTCATCTTCACCCTGCAAATTTCCAGGTTTTTTTTCCTTCCTTTTGTTTCCTTCAGCTAAGGTAGCTAGAAAGTTCAATGATATTGGTTTGTATTACTTGCATGATAAACTTGAGTTTTCACTGTTGCCAAATATTGTTTTTCTATAGGCAAATGTTAGTAATTAATTGTTGCCCAATATTATAGATTGATAGTGTGTATAAGGTTTTAAATTTTGTGAATTCGCATAGTGAATCTTGATATTACAGATAATCACGGTCAAATGCGGCCGATAGGGTATAAATTAGGGCCGCGTTGCGGTTGCAGAGACATCAAAACCAAGAACTTTGATGTCGCAGCTTAAATTTCGGTCCAAATCACAGTGGCAGACCTTTTAATCTTAAAATCATTGTGTATGAATGCTATGTCTGTTTTGTGATGACAGGAAGGAGGTGATGTTGTAATTGACAGAGCTAACTGCAGAGCCAAAGGTGGGGCACCTGGATTCAAAGTAGCAGTATTGGGAGCTGCTGGTGGAATTGGTCAATCCCTTTCTTTGCTGTTGAAGATGAACCCATTGGTTTCGGTTCTTCATCTGTACGATGTTGTCAATACCCCTGGTGTCACAGCTGATGTTAGTCACATGGACACTGGTGCTGTGGTAATTTTTCTTCTTCATCACTTTTCTAATTTTTTCTATTTAACATAATGTTGATATCATCTAAAATTTTATCAAAAAAATTTAAATCATATTTGGTTGTGTGCCGCGTTGACCTTTCTCATGTTCCTATGTACTTTGAACGTGACTTTACTGAATCAACAAATTTCAGCTTCAGTAATGGCACGGTGACACCGTGACTTTATAAGTTTCCAAACACGCGCTTAGTAGTGGTTGTGCTAATTCATAGTGGTTAGTAACAATTGTGTTTTTCTTGGTTCAACCTGGATTCTGTTCAAGCCACTCTTTATTTATTTGAAGGATATGCGAGTTGTTTTAACAATATTTAGCTTCTATTATGTTCGAATTATGCAAGTATATTTGGGTTTCTAGGTTCGTGGCTTTTTGGGGCAACCACAACTTGAGAATGCACTCACAGGCATGGACTTGGTAGTTATACCTGCTGGTGTGCCAAGGAAACCTGGAATGACCAGGGACGACTTATTTAAGATAAATGCTGGAATTGTGAGAACCCTTTGCGAAGGAATTGCCAAGTGTTGCCCCAATGCGATTGTCAACTTGATTAGCAATCCAGTGAATTCCACTGTGCCAATTGCTGCTGAGGTCTTCAAGAAAGCTGGTACATATGATCCAAAGCGACTTTTAGGAGTTACAGCCCTCGATGTTGTGAGGGCAAATACTTTCGTGGTAAGCATAGGTTTCCTCTTCTATCTCAATTGAATTTGCTTCCTACTATTATATGAGTAAATGCGGTGTACTTTTTCTTTCTCTTGCAGGCAGAGGTACTTGGTGTTGATCCAAGAGAAGTTGATGTTCCAGTGGTAGGAGGGCATGCAGGAGTCACAATATTGCCTCTTTTATCACAGGTTTTGTAAAGGATACTTATACTTCCTTACTTAAAAATGATGACATCGTTAAACAAGTCACTAAACCTTCTTCAAACTTGGTTTTTAAAGGTTAAGCCTCCCAGTAGCTTCACTGCAGAAGAAACCGAATACCTGACAAATCGCATTCAAAATGGTGGAACAGAAGTTGTTGAGGTAATGTCATTTAAGTAACAAGTTTATCACCTAATATGTTATTGGAGTATAAGAAGGATAAGCTTGTTAACGGATTGATAATTTACACTGAACTTCATTTCCTTCCTTAATTTTATTTGGCTTATAACTGATTAGTTCTAATCTATTAAAATTATTCATGCTACAGGCAAAAGCTGGGGCTGGTTCTGCAACACTATCAATGGTTAATAATTTATCTCAATATTTCTTAAGTTCCAAGCATACTCAATCGATATCAATTGTGTCCCGGTAGAGAGACTAACTAAACATGATTGATTGTGTAGGCATATGCAGCTGCTAAGTTTGCTAACTCATGCCTCCATGGCTTGAAAGGAGAAGCTGGAGTGATTGAGTGTGCTTATGTTGATTCTCAGGTGCCAATTTCAAGTCCTTTTTCCCTGTTACACGTTCTTCATCTTCCTTTCATATCAAATTTTACATCAGTGCATGTCTTCAACAGGTTACAGAACTTCCTTTCTTTGCAACCAAGGTTCGCCTTGGTCGTGGTGGAGCAGAAGAAATATTTCCACTGGGTCCCCTCAATGAGTATGAGAGGTATTCTAATAGTTTATCAAACTATTACTTAATTTCTTAATTGGAAGCAACAAACAAAGGAAAAAGTTAAAATTTTGCTGTTTAATACTTAACAGGATTGGGTTGGAAAAAGCTAAGAGAGAGTTGGCAGGAAGCATCCAGAAGGGAGTAGAGTTCATTAAAAAATAAGTCAGATAAGGAAAAAAATAGTTTTGTTTTGTCTCTTATCTATATCTGTAATAAACTTGTGTAATAATTCCCTCTGTTTATAGTATATCTTTCTTAAGAACAGTACTCTAAATTTTTGGTGTTATCCATAGCTTAGCTGTTGATGTAACGGATATGACATCAGTAAAACCTTGTAATATATTCTGAAAGTGAAAGGCGTTACAATGTCGGCCATTTTACTATTTCCAGATCAAATTTTGTTTCAATCCTTCACTTCTCCACATATTCAATGAAAAAATATTTCTTATGTACATTTTTCTCTACTTATGAAGAATTTGCAATTTTAGTTCCGAATAATTTTATGAATGTTCAAATGCTGTAGATATTTATCTCCTCAATCCTTCAATGTTTTTTCTGTTAAATATTTAATGAATCATGATAAACTGATGATAACATTGATATCATCATTTTTATGCTACACATACACATTGTGTTCAAGCAACCTTCCATAGCGACTATGCAATGCGACTTGCGTGAGAAACATGTAAAAACAAATACACTGTGTTGTAACATATACAATTAATTAAACCAACCAAACATTTTAACTGTATATATTTTGGTACATACTTTGCAGGAGTTTTGAACTTACAGCCTTTGGCAAAGTGTTCAAACTCCATACAGCTTTTATTAACATATTTTGTTTTAAACAGAAAGAGACTAACAATACAAAGGCCTGTTTGTCAAAGTCACCCAAAATCCAATGCCCCTTGTGTAAGATTTTTTAGGGGAGATAGAGTAGCCCTAACATGGTCAACAAGTTAACCAGAAAAAACCCTTTCTGCAAATGAACCATAGAGCATGCTTGGAGTAGACGGGATAGTTGACATTGCAGGCCTTGAAAAAAGAAATATCACTGAAAGTACTGAAACTTTAAACACATGTATATATAGTTGACAGTATCTTCTATATATTCTTCTTATGCTTTTGGGATCTGTTTAGTATGAACTAAAGGAACGTCCTTAGATGAAAGACGTAAAAACCGAGCGTAGGTTTCTCACAAGATCCTTCACTGTCATGGAAAATTCCATATCCATCTGCAAATTGCACAAAAGGTTTCCATATTGATAGACAATTGTAGTAATTTAGTTGGAACAAAATGATAAAAAAAATGACGCATAGATTATACAGCAACTAAGCAAGTTTCTTCATCAAAGTAGTCAAAAGACTCAAAATATAACCACTTGAACTTAATTCAATTTTTTTTTTTTGTTGAAACAAATATTACCTGTGCAATAATTGTTATATCAAGTGCACAACTCCCAAATGTCATGAAACTGCTATTGGTGACTTTGAGATTGAGTTTCTCAATTTCATGGATTGTTTTTTCCGCAACTCCTTTGATTTTCTCACAATGAACTCTTATGAGGACATTTCTATCACAAAATCTTGCTTCAATTTCTGGTAGTTCCTCGTCAAAGGGACCACCAAATTCTGCAGAAGAGTTTTCAACATCATTGGATAGTTGATATTTCTTCACAACCACCACAAATTCCACGTTTTTCTTCATGTTTTGTTCCTCCTCAAGAACCTTCACCTTCTCTTGTAATTTCTTCAAGTACTTGATAGCATCTCCAAGAACAGTAACTTTGTCCATCTGTTAGTAGTAGCACATTGAAAAACGAGACCACATAAATTGTTAAAGATAGTACCGCAAACACATTCTTATATATTCACCGTGTGTCCTAATAGCAAACACTAAATAATCCAACATGTGTTCAACATAGATATCGAGAAAAAACTTAAGTCCCACGTTAGGCAGAGATTATTTAGCCTAAGAAATCTTCACCTTACAAATTTGTTTTGTAGAGTTGAGTCAGGTTCAAAATAAAATGTCAAAATTTCGCAATAGTCAAATTTTGTATACCTTCTGTAGTCCGGGAACAAGGGCAGATAGAGCAATGAAGCGTTGGCTTAGCTTCTCACGTCGCTTTCTTTCAGCAATTATATGGTCTTGAGGAAGAGAGAGTTTAGGACGTGTTGCTACCTTTTTGGCCTCAAAGGTTCCTTGAGAAATCATGTCGGAAGAAGTTGTGTTGTTGTTTTGAGAACCAATCATCTCATCCTTAGGCTTCACGAATCCCAACTGATTTAACTGATTCAAATCGACAAACGAAAGAAGATTCGGGTACGGAACAAATTGAGTCTCTAGTGTCTGAGCAGTTTCCATTGAAGTTTTAGGGTTGAAGTTTGGATAAACGTATGAATGGTGTTGTGAAGTGTCTCCAAAAACAGCACCTATTGGAAGTGAGTTAGACTCATTGATAGAGCTCAAATGCCACTGATGATGAAGAAATAAAGGATCCTCCATCATTTCCTGCAAGATCAAACACATGTTTTCACAATGTTCATGGAAATTTCATACATTGCCTTGTGGCTTGATTAGATTATTTCACTGCTTTATTATTAGATACTAGTCTTATTTTCTAACCAAATGTTAGATGGTTCCAAAATTAGTCACTGCCAAAGTATGAATGTATAGTAAGTTCAGAGAAAAACTACTTGCAAGAACCATATATCTTACCTGATCAGAAAACCCTCTGATGAATGAAATATTCTCCATAAGAAGCTAACCTTGAAATCAAAAGAGGTCAAGGTAAATATCCTGTATCAAACCAATTATGTTATTCAGCTAATGCACTCATAGTGTAAAATTCTTAATGATAGAATAATGTAAATATTGATAAGAAACTAAGCTTACTCATCAACAAATGTGCAAGATTTTAGTATTTGTTAATGCTCATTAATGTGAAGGTGAGTACTACATACAACACCAGCTTATATATATGGTCTTTGTGGTGATAACATTTGTCCTAATATCACTGTATCCTAACTTGGAACAGTAACGTTCTCACGGGTTTTGATGTGAATCAGCTTATACAACCCAAGATGCCTACTATTTTTCAATCAAGAAAAATTGACATAACATTTTTTTATATTTAGAGGCTCACAAATTTACACATATAACTTCTGTTGTATTGTGGACTTTTGGGGGGTGTTCATCAACAAGTCATTGAAATAGCTTATAAATGAAAAGGACTATTCTTGATTGTGTGGTCCCCTATCCTTGTCCAAAGCCTCAAGGTACGTTTTTATTTGCCTTATTTACTTGATTAATTCTTCCTCAATCCTCATATCTAATTTTCTTAGTCAATGATAATCCACAATCATCACTAAAAGAGCTTATTAGCTAACGTATTGGCTATTAAGAAACTATAAAGAAAATGCCTACATCAGTAGATATATGTCATGAATAAGCCACCGGTTATTGATTCCAATTTCAAAATACCGACATATTTATTTGGGAAAATGTTGTTTGTCAAGAACTTTGTAGCATGACACTTCTGATCGAATGTGTTTTCGGTGTCTAAAATGTGTCAGTGTCTGACAGTGACATATGTGATTACATTCAATTAATTAATTTTCTCAAATTATTACCGGTGTCAATGTTTGTTGTATCTAATGTCCGTGTAAATGCTTCATAGGTCATGAAACACATTTTCATGAAGTGATACGACTGGACTCAAACCCAAATCCTTAATGGACTTCACCACAGAGGCACATACTAAGGGACTGAACCACCAGCACACCCCAATGAGTCTGTCAAGTCCATCATCATCGCGGTATCAAGATCAGACACTGATCCACAAATTATGCTGGAAATCTCTCAACTCACTCAATGAATTTTCATCCAATCCTACCGAGACCCCGTCTAGAAATGGACACCTTCATCATTAGATATGTACAGATCACACCATTCTGAAATACCTCTTACCCACCTCACTCAAAATTTAACTTGAGCATTAGAGTGTTTGCATGTATGATACCCTTCCGGTGAGCTTAACCATCGTCCTCTTCCGTCGCACATCATCAACTCCGGCAATCGATCTAGGTCCATCTCAGTCCTCGGATCACAATCCATATATTTTGTTTTTTTAAAAGAAAATCCATATGTTTCGTGATTTCCACTAAGGAGAAAATTTAATCGTTGGTTCTCCCTTTACAAATTGCACTCGTATTAATTTGTGCATTATCTATCCTATATAGTTTCTTTTTCAAGAAAATATCCTATATAGTTTCTAAAATGAGGAGTTTGGATCCGCATTGTGTCTCATTTTCTCGATGTCATTTCACCGTGAATTTACCAAAGCTACAAAAATTAGAGATTTACAAAACCTGCAGTGACTCTGAATTTTGAGTTCTTCTAAACTCATGGTTAAAATCATCGCATTTTTGCCATTAAATTTACTTATGTTTTTGACTTGAGTTGTCAACTTAATTAAATCGCTTTAGTGAACCGACTGTAGTACACGTGATGAAAATTTAAGCATACAGTGATAGTGTGGCCCATTGTAGGATGAACTATATTATATCTAAGTTTACGCGCATTAACGAAATAACGTTGATATTAAAAAGGTTAGTAGTACTTATATATGGTCGTTTGGTAGGGAGTAAGAAGAGAAATGTTGGCGTAACTATGAGCTGCATGGTTGTATCCAGGTTTGTTCAAGCTGGTTTTACAATTAATTGATTTTGTGCTGCCTGGAGGCTGGAACAACTCACCTCATAGTACCTAGCTATCTACATACCTAGCAAAACGTGTATACTGTACACTAACAAACCTATGCTCTAAAGTCGTAGTCATTTTATGGCGTGGATCAATGTATTATTACAGGTTTTTTCATAGACAAATGTTAGTGTTTAATTAGTTAGGAGAGGAACAAATTGATACTGGATCAAACTCTAGATCTCATTTTTAGACGTTTCAATTTATACCATTAGGCTACATTTTTGGGAAACATGACTCACGCGTTTTTTTTTTCTTCTACATTTATTGAGTCAAAACATTAGTGATTGTTCGACATTGATCTAACGGTTCAGGAAAAAGAAATTTAATTTTTATTTCATAATATTTAATATATCAAGCACAAATTTGGATCGTCTGATCTTGATCAAACGGTCATCGAAACATGATTGTGTGTCTGTGTCACTTTACCGATCACATCAAATCATGATCTCATTGTTTTCGACCATTTGTATCAATTTACTCAAACTACTCTTAATTTTTAATAAACAAGCACAATTTTAGATTGTCTGATTTTGATCGAACGATCACCGAAGCATGACTGTATGTCTGTGTCACTTCACACCATATCAAATGGTGATCTCATTCATGTAGACTTCTTTGTTTTCAACCATTTGTATCAATTTACTCAAACTGCTCTTAAATTTCTTGGCAAGGTTGTCTTTTCGATAGAGTTTGAGTTGATAAATTCTGGTACTTAACATGCATGAGTAAGCGAAGACAAGATTTACAAACAAAGCACATGGAGGCCATGTTTAAAAATCTGAAATTTTTTAATGAAGCCATTCGGGTGTCTAAAAACTACATTTCACACTTCCTTGTGGATGATTCGAAGTCTAGTGTAAAATATTAGACTTGTTATAATAATTTTAGCGTGAAGTTATTTTTTTTAGAGGAAGTGTGAAGTTATTTGTAGGACAAATTACATGGTACACTCAATAATTTAAGTGTATTGGTACACAAAATACTTAAATTAATTAGTTAAATGAGTTTTTTTTTTTTTTTTAGAAAAATAACATTTTCTATCATTTATAATTATAACAACTAAATTTTATTTATCAAAAGCATCGACAAAATAAAATTTAATTTTTCTAAATTTTTATTACTCATAATAAAGAATATTGATTATTTTTTACGATAAAATGTAAAAATTAAGTGCGATTCTTATAAACAATGAAATTATGTTTTTTCTTGTGAAATGATATTTTTTTTAAAATTAATGTCGTCAAATACCTATTTATTTCATAAAAATTGTCGTTAATTTATAGATGTAGGAAACAAGAGTACCGATGCACCTCAATTTGCGAGTGTACATAGAAGTTCTCTGTTTGTAGACATGTTAATTTAAAATTACTGAAAATTCACATTTTACACCTCTAGAATCGGTGAAAATAATCTTGAAATTTTGTGACGTGGAATGTTAGGGAAATTGCTCTTTAGACTGATACTTATGGTTTGCTCACACAAATGTCAAACTATCGAAAATACCTCCAACGATAGTTAATTAGTTTTCCCTTTCAAACATTAGTTAAGTGTTGTTCCAAATTTGTCCAATACAGAAACAAAAACTCGTTTTATTTAGCAACAACAGTCAATTATTGTTCACCTCTTTTTCTCAATTACATTATTGTTGGCACAAATAGACAATTAATTATGTAACCAAAAAAAAAAAAAAGACAATTAATTACTCTTCCTAACAAAAGTGGGTTATGTTTCTGCGTTTCTATAATGGCAAACGACAATTAACTACCATTTAAAAACGAACAATAGTTAATTGTCGTTGGAGGTATTTTCTGAGCAAAAGTGTCTAAAGAGCAATTTTCAAATGTTAAGACTTTATATTGGGCTTATTCAGAAATCAAGCCCAACAAAAAAAATGGGAGCCACAAGATTGTACGAAAAGTACGAATGGATGGCATGAATCATGATGATAGTTATCAAGAAGAAGCTCTGAAAAAAAAGAGAGAGGGTCGAAGATGGAGTTACGTGAGCTTGGAAGAACTGGACTGAAACTAAGCAGCGTTGGATTCGGAGCTTCACCTCTCGGCAACGTCTTCGGTTCCGTTTCAGAAGAACAAGCCAACGCCTCTGTTCGTATCGCTTTTCAATCCGGCATCAACTTCTTCGACACTTCTCCGTACGCAATTTCCTCTCTCTCTTTTTTCCTTTTCATTCTCTTCTTCGACTTTATTAACAGTTTTTCGAAATTTGAAGATATTATGGAGGAACACTGTCTGAGAAAGTGCTCGGAAAGGCGTTGAAAGCTTTGAATGTTCCGAGAAGTGAATACATTGTAGCAACTAAGTGTGGAAGGTACAAAGAGGGTTTTGATTTTAGTCCTGAGAGAGTGACCAGAAGTGTTGATGAGAGTTTGGAAAGGTTGCAGCTTGATTATGTTGATATTCTTCAGTGTCATGATATTGAATTTGGATCGTTGGATCAGGTTTGTTACAAAAATAGCTTATACATAATTGCTTAATTAAGTTGTTTATCCAAAGAGGGCCTAAATTCAGTTGTAACTTAACTGGTAACTGTATTTCAAGGGGTGCTAACTGTTTGGCTTTGTTCAGATTGTTAATGAGACAATTCCTGCACTCCAGAAACTGAAGGAAGCAGGGAAGACTCGTTTCATTGGGATTACGGGACTTCCTTTGGAGGTATTTACTTATGTTCTCGATAGGGTTCCGCCTGGAACATTGGATGTCATACTTTCCTATTGCCACCACTCTGTCAATGATTCGACTTTGGAGGATATAGTGCCCTATCTCAAGTCCAAGGGTGTTGGCATTATCAGTGCTTCTCCGTTGGCGATGGGTCTTCTCACTGAGGCTGGCCCTCCTGAATGGCATCCTGCTTCACCGGAACTTAAGGTCTTGTCTTATTAATTACGGATAAACAATGAAAATTTGATAATATTGTATCTGTTATTGAGACCTAATTTGAGTTCACTTGGTAGCAAGCATTAAATAAGAACCTTAATTTGCATGTTATGATCACACCTCAGTGTTGTAAGCTAGTTTTGAGTTTGATTGCAAAAAACAAATCATGCTTGTGTGCGTATGTTTAAGTGAGTGAGAGAGAGTAAATAAGAATCTTGCACCAAATCATCTTTTGCACAAAAAAATAGTAATTGTAATTTGCTACTAAGTTTTTTGGGCACTGCTATTTTCTTATACAAAAGGATAATGTTACCCAGTGTATAAGAACTGAGTTCTGAGCGTATTTTATATGTGTAAATCAGAAGAAAGAGAATAAGTTAATTTGCCAATCAAATCAAATTAATTGGCCAACCTACTGATTCCCCCCCATATGGCATATTGAATGAATGATCATGGCCTTCAATATTTTTGGCAGATAAGGGAATTTCCTACTAGTACTAAATGATGTTTCTGGACATCTTGAACAATGTCTCTCATGAATCGCTGTTTTCTGCTTATGGTCTGGTACATTGCATATTTCATCAAAACTAAACTAGTTCTATGTATTTTATTTGGAATTTACAGTCTGCTTGTAGAGCTGCTGCTACCTATTGCAAAGAAAATGGGAAAAACATTTCGAAGTTAGCAATGCAGTACAGCTTGTTAAATAAGGAAATCACATCGGTGCTTGTTGGCATGAGATCTGTCGAACAGGTTCTGTTTCATCTCCATAAATTGTCATATTTAATTGCATACATACATCTATGTTCTGAAAATTTGTGATTTGGTGGATAGTGCATTAAGCCTTGCTCTAAAGCTTTGGTATCATTGCATAGCTTGGTCTATCAGATTGTTGCTTCTCTCTTTGTTGTTTTCATTAAAACATATATGGGTATTTTTCTCTGTAAAATATATACTTGTTTTTTCTTTTATCTTTCTCATATTATTATTGACTAATCAAAGAGCAAGTAAAATGTTTAAAGAAATGCATGTCAATGCAATATTTGTTGATCTGGTCATGCAGGTTAGCCAACACATTGTATTTGTATGATTAAAATAATTACCTACTAGATTTCTAGGCTTTAATTGATCGTACATAGTGAAGTGTATCTGTAAACTCCACCCTTTTTCATTGAATTGTATATCTGTGTTAATCTTGTTATATCACATTATCTTGTGTATCAATGGACATTATAGAAAGTCTTGTAAGAGTTGATGTTGCTGAGCTATGTTGATTGAAGTGTTAAAAATATTTTGTATTATTCGTACTCCAGAAAATCTGACAAAAACATTTGCACAGGTTAATTATGAACCTATACAATGTCCCAGCCTTTTCTTTCATAGTTTCAACTTTCATGAGAAAAATATTCTTTATAGATGAAAAGTCTGTTTTAGATGTCTTCTCTTTTTTCCTAATATGGTGAGCAAAGGTTTTCAGAATTCTTACCGTTAAGAGCACAACTTAGTGCGATAATAGTTGGGTAAAGATAAAGGTCCCCACCCCTTTATATTTGTTGGCATTGACACAATTTGGTGAATATAAATGACCTCTACAGTTAGATGAATTCGCTTGTCCTTTTTCACTTCACATTTTCTATAAAATATTCTTGGTGGATGGATTATACATTTGTCTTAAGAAGGAAGTATGGATTCAGCCCCGATGATGACCTGAGAAAATCTAGAAAGGTAAAAAATGATGAGCAGTTAGAACTGAATATAATGGGTGGCAATTGGCACGGAAAAAAGTTTAGACCAAGAACCTCTCACATCGATACTGTAGGGGAGGTCTTGTGGAGTTCTGTGCCGTAAAACAAGTGGTTTGTCATCTACTCCGTAATTCATTAACATTTATTGATCCGTTTGAAGGTCCTTTGTTAAGAGATTGGTAGTTCTATGCATTGGCTTTAAAATTTTCTATAATTTAGTTGTGAGATAATTTTTTAAGTTTTTGCAAGCAGCAGAAGTTTTTAACTCCCAAATGATTTGCAAGTAGTTCTGCTGTTCATGCTTTATCATCAATGTGTAAAAGCAAGTGCAACATAGTTATATTACACTAATAAGCGTACATGGTTGTTTACTTGTGTCCTTTCTCATACTCTCTACCAACAAGAGTGTGAAAAATGGAAAATTCCTCGCATAAACCTAGTGCACTCAGATCAATAATGTAATGTTGACACATTAGTAATTAATGACAAGACGAACTGTTCTAAATTGAGAAAATATAGGTGGAGGAAAATGTTGCTGCCGCAAGAGAACTTGCAGCTTCTGGAATTGACGAAGTGGCTCTGTCAGAAGTTGGAGCCATTCTAAAGCCTGTCAAAAATCAGTCATGGCCTAGTGGAATCCAGCAGAGTTGACCCCCTGCTGCCTGCACTGCCTATCAAGACATCCCTCAGTTGTCTTATTCCGGTTAAGAATGTTCATTATTCCTATTCAATAAGAGAAATTACATCCACTATCCAAATTATTTGGTTTGTTGTTTAGAGTGCACGCGGTGTTTTTTGTGCCCATCTCCTCCAGGCTCCAGCTACTTGGGAGCAAGGTCAACTAGCATATATAGTCAAGACAGCCCACCTCGTTGCTCTGATGTTTTGAATAAAAGTAGTCATGTGTTGGTTCCATCTGTTTGTATAATTTAGAAGTTCTTCTACTGCTGTTGTAACTTGGCAAATAGTGTGATAACATTTATGTTATTTGAACATTAGATTTGAGATACTGTAACGTTCTTGTTATTTGAACATTAGATTTGAGATATTGTATCATTTGTGTTATTTGATGAACATAAGATTTGAGATATTGTATGGGACACTGTAGTTATCTCTATATCTTGCATTTTATGTTATACACCGGATTCAGATTTTAAAAATACTCTGCAAAAACAAAAGACTACTTGTTATCTCGTTTTAATGTTTCAAACATCATTTTTCATTTCAATAATACTATAATTTTATTGAAAAGTATTGTTATTTTTTTCCTCAAAAAAAGTAGTGTTATTTTCCATAAATAATACATTTGATTCACCACCGGATCAGAACTCAAATATTTCTGACTGAACTTCCGGTTCGGAACCAAAAGCTCTGGAACTGTTCGGACATAAAGTGACTCCACAATCGGAGGGACTAAATTTAAGAGATACTCATGCATTTTTAGTCAAAAACAAATGTTTAGGAGTTTAAAAGTGATGAGAAAATTGTAAAGTTAGAACTGCGCACGGTATATACCAGGTGTTTGTTTTATCTGGCATTTTTAATTGGTAAATATTTTTTTATTTACAATTATAAAAGCACTACTGTCTATTCAATTCTCTGCATTCAAACTGTTTAAAACGCAAGAACAAAAGAAAATCCGAAGTAGCTTTTAGACGTAGGTTGGTAGATATAAAAGTCGAGAAATGCATTGTCTATATATATATATATATTCCATAACCAAAGCTTGCACAGTTGTACCGTGCAACTGTTTGCATCTGTTCATTTGTATTCATGCCAATATCTTTAAATCAAAAAGACATTGGTTGCGCTCAGCGTTCCTTTGAACACTTCCTTTTAAGTTGTGAATACCAACAAAACACTTGCACTATTGGCACATGGGTGAATGCAATGTATTAAAAAATGTGTTTTCTTAACCAAAAGAAAGTTTTTTATTTCTCTGTGATGTAATCGAATGTACATGTGTCAGTAAATGAACACCCTTCAAATGACAGATATACATCTATGAACTAGAACCAAGAAATAATATAACAAAGGGTGTACAGACACTGCAGGGGAGATTGTTCTATGTAGCCACCTGCTGTAATGGAGGCCAGGCAATAGCATCATCATCTGTGTGGCCCAGCAAAAGAAAATCAGCACAATTCTTCCACCAACCATGATTATATGGGTTTCTGAACCGCCCATCAGGACCACGAAGATACTCATACCGTGTGGAATTCGCTAGTTCGTTTGTGGTCACATTTCGTGCTATCTGCAGCACATTTTGCAAACATGAGTTATATAACTACCATCTTCAAGTTGTTTGAGTAATGGAAAGTTGTGAACAGTGGAAATTTAAAGGCCTTCAAATTTGGTAAGAATGGAAGTAAGTTACTTCCTCTTCCTTTCCCTAAAGGCAACATTTCATTCTGAAAAAGATGTTACACTCATTTCTTGGTAAATATTTATAAATAATTATTTTAGGCAATCTTCCTTAATATATTGCTGACAAGAACGTCAATGATTACTAATAAAAATTTGGCCGGTATGATTTACGCAATTACCATGGAAGCCTGCGTTACTGTCAAAGTTGTAGCTGCAACGGCGACAACAGCGTCCATCACCAAAAATGCAACAAGACCCGGATGTCTTACTAACACCTGATGGATCCATGTTTCTCCTGCTGGTAATGCTGGTATTGATGTCCAAATTCCTGTCATGGAAAACAAGGCTGTAATCTAGCTCATGTGAAACAAAATTATATAGCTTCAATATGTAGAATATTGAAAAAAGAGCTCTGCAAGGCATACTGTGAACTGCAACGATGGCACTAACAGAAGAAGTAATAGTTCCCAAGCAGATAAAAATAAAGAAATCCCTTTTGTTCCTCTGCAAGATGAATATAATTAATGATATTAAGTATCATATGAAAGGTTGAAAAGAACAGCTACTGTTGCTTTTGAGAAAAGAAATCCATCATAAGAATGAGTTTTACTTCTAGCAGGTTAAGATTAAAATAACACATTGCTTACCTTCCCAACACAATTAGATATCCATGGACAATGGTGGTCGAACTGTTCTACACAACGCTTACAAGTAGGGCAGTGCTTAGATCGGACAGGTCTTATTATCTGATGATACAAGTCAAGAAAACCTGATAAGTGATCACTTATTTTGAGAATTTAATAAAACAACACATGAAGGAAAGTAAAGCATCGATATTAGACTTCTCAAATACTCAAGAATGCACATGAAGTAAACCTTGCAGGTAGGGCAAAGTTGGGACCAATTTCCCGTCCAAACAGAGGAACTATTCAGCTCAATATTCAGCAAAGGATCCTGCAGAATACAACAAAGTAACATTCAGAGACTTTACAATGTTAAAGTATTGAAAGTGTAAAGAGACATTTATAGGAATAAACAAACATTAAAAGTATGTTAAAGTCAATGCTATGATATTTTTTTTTTTTTGAAGTTGCATCAAGTATTTAATTTCCCTGACATGGGACAGAATGTGCCACACACATCCAATTCCCGCTAAAAATAATACAAGTGATTTTTAATTAGAATACATCTGATTTACCTACCACAAAGTCATTACTTAGGAAAGAGGAGCCATGTAATATGACAGTTCTCCCCTGATAAAATCCCGCCCAAGTGAAAGTCATGTCATTACACGACCCATCATTTCCAAGCAACATTTTTTAAACAAAAATCATGAAAGGAAGACATACCTCTGCATCGTTTAGAGTACCCAAGTCTACTGGCCGTTTTATATAACCTGGATCTCTGCTGCATATAATTGAAGATAACATAAAAAACTTACGGAGATGGTAAGTTTAGAAATAAAAATCGAGAAAAAATTTCTGGTATACTAGAACACATTATCACGTTTAATAGTATTAATTGTGTATAGCAGGCATATGTTATACTGTTTGCATATGGACAGCAAAATTAAATTCTTAGTATTGAAACAACAACAAAAAAGATGATCCATCTTGCCAGGAAAATGCAACATGAATAAAATCACGCTAAATGTTCCAACATCATTTTTACATGCAAAGAAATGCTACTAAAGTTTCTTTTAGAGCAGGGAAAATGAATTGAAAACAATACTGAAATGGAAAGACTGATTGCATTAGAAATCAAAGTTAAATCAAGAGACTGAACTTGAGCTCTCTACAAGAGAACGAGAGCCAAGTTCCTCAAGAATAATTCTCTTTCCATGTCTTCTCTCTCGGGTTTTAACTTGTAACAGAGATCTTATGTTCTTATGATTAATCCTCTCTCCTCCCTATAACAACACCAATGCAACTAACTGCCAGCTAAGCAGCTGCTCCATTCTCTTCTCTCTCACCTTTCTTTTTCTTACGCTCATATACTCTCCAAATAATGAGCTTGTTCCTCTTAAAGCCCAACAAAACACCCCCTTCTGTTTCACCCTTTTACCTCCCCATAATGGGCCTAGTAAGCATCCTCAGAAACTTATTGGAGCATTCACACAATAACAGACATGCGTCAGTAGAAGGTAGGGCATCCAAAGCATATAATGTCACAGATAGGAAGTCGATACATTTATATATCACACACAAAAGCAGAAAGAATGAATGACACAGAAAATTACCTACTACACCTATAAAACATAATCAAGGAACCAGCAGATGAAGAGAGAGCTATCCATGACCAAAATCCAACAGCAGCGGTAATCTTTTTAAGGTTAGGAGCTAGCAAAAATTAATGGAAAAGATTTAGTAATGGTAAGTAATATTCATATAAATACTCTAAAGTAATGTGAATGCATTGTATGAATGATATTGTTAATTGGAATGCAATTTTGAAAGTACCTGCAACAACTGAATTGATGAAGAGGATCGAGAGAAAGACTATAATACACAATAAAATGGGAGCATAACCAATATCTGTCACCAACCCACAATAAAGTTTGCCTCTCCAGTGGTTGCTATGAGCCCGTTGTTGATTAGACTGCAAAAATATAAATGAACACTCTAATCAGTTATTGAAACAATAAGAGTATAACTGCATAAACAAAATGCAACAAGGGATTGTTCCCGTGCAATATCCGAAAGCAAAGAATGATGGTTCAAGTAAACAGTATTGTTATTCTCATTTTAATTTAGCGATGTCTACCAGATAAAAGATACCCCACTTTTTCTTCACCATACAGAAGAGTAAAGAAACTCAAAGTAACATCAGTTTTTTAATCTATCTATCTGTCAGTCAAGGTTAAAGGATACATAAAACAGTAGTAACAATGATAAGTATGAAAAAACAGATCCATTGATATGATTGATCAGTACGTAGCGTACCAGGCATTAACATTACTTCTATTATATGATCTATAATTCACCACCACCTACTGCTAAATTGTGTTTCTTATAAGGATACCTTCAAATATTTAGCAGGCATCCCATTTTCACTTGCTAAATACCTGAAGACTAAGAAATAGCTTTTTCGCACTCAAGGACCACTATTGGTGTAGTATATTGGGCCTTATCCATTAGATATTGGAACATATAATACTCCTAATAGGTAGCACAAAGATGTTTCAGTAATACTCAATTGGAAAGTAATTCAATATTAAGCAAATCCATAAATAGCCAAAGCTTGTTATGGAAGTTTTAACGATTATCCTATTCTTTGTACATTTAACTATTCAAATTCTCCACAAAAATTCATGAAAATAAGCTTTCATTATTTATTTTTGTTATTTATAATCCCATTGATTTATTTTGATTTTTAGGGAAATTCATGGGAGGCTGTTAAACAGTGAATAGAAAAATCAAGGCAAGGCACATTCTAGCAACTTCACTCATTAGCCGTAGCTTCTGAGCCAGTTCGTTCATGGCACAGTATCAAAGTCTATCCGATCAACGTAGCCTAGAGTAGCCTTGCTTTCCTCAGTTTCTACACTAAAAAAGTTAAAATTCAGCACAAGGTTAGGTAGGCTTGAACATTGTCCATGCTCCAAGCTAAAGGGCTATTGTGTACTGGACGTCTTAGACAAATAAACCAGTCATATGCCTTAACAGCTTATGCTTTGGGAAAATGGAAAGTAAGTCAACCTATTGCCTACTATACATAGCAAAAGTAAATTTGACAATGGTTATTGATTACGATAAAGTTTAGTCATGAATGTTCCTGAAAATTTACACAACCAATGGCCTTGTCAATACAATGGTACGTACAAGGAAAGGGGCGACATTTTGATGACCTTTATCATATGCAAGCTGTACAGGAGTGAATCCTGCATTGTCCTTCACCGTCAATTCTTCCTTTGTCCCAGCATGCACAAGCACAGCACATGCCTCTGAATGTCCCCTTAATGCTGCCCAATGCAATGGGGTAGCACCTAAACCAGTTTTATTGAATATTATCTCATCAAAAATCTAAAATGACAAATTCCCAAAATAAAAAAAATATATCTAAAATGACCAGCAGAACTATAAGTTAATAGCAAAAACAACTTGCCTTTGCAAAACAAAAAAAACATAAACGTCCCATTTCAAAAGTATTAATTAAAATATCTCAATCTGTTGTACCAATTAATAAGAACATTTAAACTTTTTATGGATTTATCATCAAATGTCTAGAATGTATAATCTCAACTTAGTGCCCCATACAAACTCCTCAGAAATTTGAAAAGTTGCTCCAGCATACAAACCCCTTGAACCAGCAACTACAAGATAATTAAATCAACGTGCACATGATATTTAAAGTTATGCATAATAATAACCCAACCTAGTATTAGAGAGGTGTTCAAAAAACAATGGAAAACATTTTCACTTTGTGAATAGTTTTTGTTTCAGATAAAAGATGTATTATAATTAGATAGATCTGTTGGGATAATGAATCCTCAGACTTGAAAAAGAAAACCAAAACAAATACAAAAAGTCAGATATAGGAGTCCTATAAAATTAATCAGTCTAAAAAAGTCGTAAAAATACTGAATTAGTATGTTTAATTTTGCAAAGCCTGTCTAGCACTCAACTCCAAAATTATCAATCCCATATAATTGATCTTTATTCTAGCATATGCTAGGATGATATCAAATATGCATATTCCAGGCCGGTCTTTACCAAATACTCCCTCCGGTCCTATTTATAAGAAGCATTTGACTTTTTTGATTCATTGCATAAATGATGTATTTGGTCTATATTCTAGACAAGATATATCAATTACTCAATGAATCTAAAAAGTCAGTTTTTTCTTATAAATAGGACCGGAGGAAATATTAAAACTAGACATAGAAAAGGTGGAAGAGCTAATATGATATAAAGAGCACATAATTGATAACTTAGAAAAGCCAAGGGGTATCAAATGCCAGCACAGTATACCATCTTTATCTTGTCTTCCTTGACTTGCATCTCTAAATAGAAGCAATCTTATTGTATCAGCAAATCCCTTATACGCAGCCCTGGTTATAAGAATAAAGAACTTAAGAAACTAAGCAAAACGCAGCCCTGGTTGTAAGAAACTAAGTAAAATGCAGTATGCTGAAGGCATAACCAATAATATTATTTATTTTATTTTCTTTGGGGGGGGGGGGGTATTTAGGATGAACTTCAACAAAATAGACACAATGCGTTTACAAACCTAAAGTTTTTAAAAATCTTTGAAGCGCATTGGAGACCCATTCATTAGTTAACACTCCATTAAATTAATTGTTTTTGAAAAAAGAGAATTATATATTCTGTATCATGTAAGCATATGTACTTGTGACAGATTTTAAGTAATTCCTGTTCAAAGAAAATATGGTGAAATATGACATTGACAATCAGTTACTTTCAAAATAGGGTTTCATCACCAATGCATAACAATCAAAAGCTTTATGGCATACCAATGTAGAGGACTCCTTCCATCATTATCAGGCACATCAAAATCAGCATGGTATTTTGCAACAATGTGATTTAGAAAAGCTGTCTGTCCATATTGTGCAGCAACATGTACTGCCTGCATGAACCATTTAACTTATGAAAATAGCACAATACTAGCAAATAGTTTTAGGTTTATTGATTCTGTTGAACATTCACAATGTATTTAACTGCACAATCAGACAGAACATCTAAAAATAAATAAAAGTCTCTACTCCAACTCTATCTCTGTGTGTGTATCATTAGACTACTATACAAATTAAAATAAAAAACAATTACAAATAGAACTACTTACATATAGGAATGCCAATCAAGAATATCTATTGATTAGACCAAAAGCTAGAACAACTTAAATACTTATAAATGTTTTGAAAAATTGTTATAAATTTGATTCATAAGGCAGGTGAAGCTTTTATATTCAGATATCTGGTATCAGATAGAGTATAAAATTGGTATACAGTTGCAACTCAGGTACAAAAACTCGGATATGGATGGTTGACTTCAGTTTACCCCTAGGAGTATCAGTTGACGAGTGGTAACTAGTTCAAATTTGTGTTTGGGTTTGAATGCAAGAATTTTAAATGGTTCAAATAAAACCCCCAACCCCTGCTTGACTAGTAACATCTCTAATTACACAGAACAATCAAATCCTCCTATAAATTTCATGGAATCACTAAAACCATCAAAATATTAATTAGACATGCAAACACGATTAATAATGTAGTGCAAATGGAAAACAAAACATACCCTGTATCCATTTATATCAGCAGCTTCAACCCGAGCACCATTCTCCAAGAGCACATCAGCAGCTGCCGTTGCACCACGAACTGCTGCCCAATGTAAAGCTGTTTGTAGCATGAGGTCTTTAGCATTGACATCGGCACCATGCTTCAAAATATGCCACATAAGTACAATTAAACTAAACATCATTCAGCACAATTCCATATTACAACTACAATATGATTTCAGCACAGAATGGCCCCAAATTATATTTTTTTATTGGTTTTAACCCTACGGATTGAAACTTAGTTCTTCCCGATTTGCGGTTCCTCCTTAACTAAAGCTCATCAACCACTTAAATTTACAAAACTAACTACTAATTTCCAGCAAGACCCATAAACAAACACCAACATAAATATTAAAAATGAACAAACTTTATGCATAAGAAAGCAAAATCAAGCTGAAATTTTACGGAAAAGTAAAAAAGCACAATTTTGCTATGATAAATAAAGGTACCTGAATGAGATAGTGAACAATGTGGTGGAAGTTATTGAGAGAAGCCCATTGAAGAGCATAATAGCCATTAAAATCGGGATTAGAAACAGAGGCACCGTCTTGTTCAACGAAAATTCTCAATTTTTGAAGGTCACCATGGATGGAAGCAGTGAAAACGTCGAGTATGGGAGGTAGCTGCTGTTCTTGGGGCTTGGACGGTTCCGATGAAACAACTTCGATCTCTGATGAAGCCATTGGAAGAGGACTCAGGAAGCTGCTGCTGAAATTGATTATTGTATGAAAAGGGGAAATTGAAATTGAAATTGATGTGACGTTAGGTTTGAAAGGGTCAATAAACAACAATTAATGTTATTAATTGACCCTAATTGGAAATTGGAAATTGGAAATTAGGGTTTTTTATTGGTTGTTAAGAAAAGAAGGTTGATGGGGGTGGTTTGTTTCAGAAGATTATTCTCTTTTGTTGCACTGATACAACCTCCCCCATTTCTTCCACTCAATCCCTCTTTTCTCAATTTCTCTTTGATTTCTCTCTATCTCTTATCAATTTCAATTAGTTTTTTAGGGATTTTGTAATTATACAATAATAATTGAAGGGTACATGTTGCATTGAGTGATAGACAATTTTGTCCCTAAATGGTAACGTGATCTAATGCGGATTGCACTTGTGCGAAATAATAATGTCACATGACATTTGTCAATTCAAATGTGACACGTGACAATACAATTTTATTAAACATAAAAATGTGGAGAGAGAGAATAGTTGAACCGATTTATATGTCACAATTGGATTGATCAATGTGAGATTCTCTCCTTAATGGTACACAAGTGGAGTTCAATTTAATGCTCGCATTTGAATGAGATGGAAAAAGACTCTTTAAAAATATAGATGATTATGATTATTAATGAATGTTCACAAGAGCTTAACTTAGATGGTAGCACTGATATTGGTAGATCAAACACTTTTGTTAGGTTTGGAACTCTAACTTTATTGTTGTGTGTGAGTTTTAATGGTATTTATCAAGGACCCAAACACAAATTATTTGAGAGTTCATGAGGGATCTAATTACAAAATATTTTCAAGTTTCGTGACCAAACAAAGAAAGAAAAAAACGATTGAAGCCCAAGTGGTTAGCACGTAAAATGTGTGAGTGTTGTAAATTTTGGTTTTCACTTGCAAAGAAAAAACAGCATTTGTTTTGCGAAGTATGTTTGTGGTGTCACATGATATTGTCTTTGTCGAGCACGATTGAGAAGTATTAAGGTGCTGTTTGTCGCTTAACAAAAGTCTTGTATGAACTGAGAGAAGCTCCTAGATGCTGTTTTTCTAAGCTTGCCAATGCTTTGAAGCCATATAGTTTCAGACAATCTTACTCTTTCTTATAATTACTCTCTAAATAGGCCATAGCACACTTGCATTCGCAATCCACCTTGAGGAGTATTAAGGTGTGATCATATCTATATAATTAGGAACAGTGTAAATCGATGTTGATTGACATATATATATTTATGGTGTTATGCTATTTTATTCACTGTATAAGCAGTATAGACATTATAGCCTAACTCCAATACCAACAACAAAAATAACCAAATCACAAAATGAGGCTATGGTGGTGACTTGTAAGGAAATATGGTACACGATGATTCAAGGAATGAATGTCAATTATATTGAGGAACTCTCTGATTTTGGTCTTGATTAAGTTCATATGCCTTATGCATTATTATACAAGTTTTTAAGCCATTATGTGTTCATCATTGTTCTAGGCCGCAAGTCATGAACTGAAACAATCAATTGGTAAAACTGTCTTTTACACTGTTACTAGTATCAATGTCTCTTTTGCCTTTGAAAGAAGAAATAAGTAGTATCTAATCTATATGTTATTAAATAAATGCATAAGAAACTATGATAGTTTTGGATATGTGATGTTTAGTTTAGGTGAAAGTTTTAGTTATTATTCAATACATAATGAAACCTTTGGTAAACAGAAGAAGACACGGAGCTGCGCGATGGCCGATGAGCACATAGCGAACTATTCTTTCGCCTTTTACTAAAAAATACTGTGTGCGCTTTGCTTGAAGCAGCATATGACAATTTTTGAAAGGAAACCTCCGTTTGGAGGATTCCTAAAATTAGTTTAAATTTTTACACCCCTGCAAAAGTTAGATTACCTTGCAAGTGATTTTACATGCAAATATGAAAAAGCTATAGTATTTTATAACATCAAAGTTACATTTTGTCAAAAGAAAACATCATCATCATTACAAGCGAAAGCTCTACAGATCACAAGTCATAGACTCATAACATAATTGGTAGCAGCAGGAAAGTTAAATGGCTTCTTCAAACCCCAGCCATGCAAGCAGTCATGAGTGTGAATCTGGTGGTTTTTGATTCCTCGATTGTATGTAATTGGTGATCCAATACTTGAGTGATGAGGCTTTCATCCCAAAATAAGTTTGTTTAGGTGGGGATGAAGGTGGCAGGGACATTGATGATCTTCCATAATATTGAGGGAGCAAAAGCATTGCTGCAGTAGGTGCCATTGAGAATAAGTTAAAGTAAAATGAGTTCATCAAACAACATTCATATTATATGGAGAGAGAGAGAGAGAGAGAGAGACACTAGAAGTAGTGGTTGGGATAAGCATAAATAGTCTGTGGGCTCTTCTTTAGAATGAATGGTTTTGGTTATAAATGGTATGGTATGGAATCTAAATACCAGGGGTTCAAACCATGAAAAATTAAAACCATTCACTGTTTTTGTCTCTTCTTATAATGGACTTGGTATCTATATCTATTGAAAATAATATATTTTATTTGTCACATAATGGCCATGATATTATATTATATAAGAATCTCATCCCATCTAGATCCTATTTGAAGATCTTATTTGAACAACCAATTTTATAAAACAGCCAAAATAAATAAAAAGAAATACAAATTTTGATCCAAACACCAAAACAATAAATAGAGAAAATAAGAAGATGACATAAGGACTCCCTCCATTCTTATATCTAAACACTTTTTTATTAGATCAAAATATATTTTTTAGGGACAGAGGAAGTATAAGAATTTTATTTTCTAGATTTATTGAATAATTAATGTATCTGCTTTACAATGTAGACCAAATACATTAATTATTCAATGCATCTAAAAAAATATTTTTTTATTATATATGAGACTGAATGGAGTATAGGAGAGAAAATTATCATAAAAATGTTACAAAATGGTTGTTCAAATATTATTATGAGAACAATTTTACGTTATAATAAAATGTAATAAAACTACCAAAAAGACCGTTCAGTAAAAACCGGTCCTTCAGTTACAATCTGCCTGGCAAAAACTATGAAGTAACATAATAAGTGGCAATATATTTGAGTGATCAAATTATTAAAAAATATATAATATTTATATTTTACTACAAATTTTTTCTGAATGTGTTCAATATCTTTTTTTCATTGAGGACAGTGTGTCCAAAATCTTATGATCATAAAAAAAATTAAATAAAGAGACATGTGAGACAAAACTATGAAGTGGCATATTAAATCAACATATGTCAATCAAATATCAATGCGACGTAACTGGAAAACTTATGTGATATGTTAAGTTAAACTAATAGAGATGACATTTTCATTGACACATTACATATGAAGAAACTTATTTTTCAATTGCAAAGTTTAAAAAACTATTTGATCTATACTCGTATTTTAGGGTTATTAAAAGCTTGTCTAAACTTCCACAACATAATAAATCAAGGAGTTTTACTTTTTTTCACCCTATAGATCTTTCACGCGTCCTATTTTTTTTCAAAAATACACTTGTCTGGATTTTGTTTTTCGAATTACATTGTTAGGATTTTCATGCTCTTTTTCCAAATTTTTCTGATTTTATCCTTTCAAATTCGTAAAATAAAATACAAATAAACATAAAAAAAACAGAATTAAAAAGAACACAAAGATAAAAGGAAATCATTTTATTAATATATGAATAATAATTACAATAATGTTGAAACTTTTTAAGTTTATTACATAAGAACCTAAAACTATTTCTAATCTCCTAAGAGCCTAAAACAAGCTCATTTTATTAATATAAACAAAAAAATAGAAGAAAAAAAAGAAAAAAAACCACAAGAAAACCTACCTCTCTGGAGTAAAACTAAAATTGTATATCGTTTTTGTCCGGATTTTAGTTTCTGGAAACACTAACAATATGGTTCAGATTTTATTTTCCGGACCAGTGGTAATTTTGGAATTTTTGCATGGTGCAGGAGAACACAGGGTGGGAAAAGTAACATTCTAAATCAAGACTCTGTTTCAACAACAAAAAAAAAATCAAGACTCAGTCCGATTGAAAAAAATATCACTTTTCGAATAATTTTACTCCACTACAAGGGATTTAGGGGGAAAAATCTATAAAAAAAACATTAAAAATTGGAAGCTTTAATTAATGTTTGGTTACATACATCATGTGATGATTTATATGGTCCACATTTTGGCCGTTGATGGACCTATACATTGCTATTTTTTTATGAATATATTGCTACCTCAGGAAAGTTCTTCTACTCTATTCCTTAGACTTGAATCAATATAACAAAAAGACAACATCCAAATATTGTCATTATTATCTATACAAAATGATTTTCATTATTAGCTATTAGCTATGCTAAACATTTGATCAAAAAAGGTATTCGCTGCTTTTGGAGCCACAAAGGATCACTAACAAAGATCAACTATTAGATTTGAGTCATCCTATTGTCTCGCATGGATCAAAAATAAATTGAAGTTTGATTGTTTAGACATCAATTGTATCTTAGTATTTTCTAGTACAACCCAATTTCTTAAGCAATCTCATAATTGTTTGTTTGATGATATTGTAGATTAATAATAAGTGTTATATTTTATTTCAAGCTAAAATAGTAGTATGAAATAGAGTAACTTACCAATTACTAGTATTTAACACGCAAACTTACATGTATGAAATCTACGTGAGTACTCGTGATTCATTGGCAGGGTTTAGAAGTTCTCTTTTATACATGATTACCTTTGTAACGAAATAGATAGCATTCGGAAAAAAAATTAGTATTAATGTAAAAATACTCCAGCATGATGGATTCATTGGAGAACAAACATGCACAGCATCAACATAATATTATTTACATGATGTGCCAAGATGGTGAAACATAAACATTGCAATATCATGTGCAGATAGATTCTTGCATTATTCCATTTCCACTAAGCAAAATCAAAAGATACTTACACAAATTAAATTTTAAATTAATAAAGGTTAAACAAAGAATTAAGAAAGCTATTTACAATGTACGAAACAAACTACGTCTCGCTTAGATTTCTTGCGTTCCAAAGCCTTTTTGTCGTGTTTTTTCTGAAGCTATGAATTGTAGCTTGAGCCTAAACGTGCGTCCAGCACTTTCCGACCGCATATACAAACATATACTAACATTCTTGGGATTGAGTAAATAGCAATGTTTCTCCTGTCTTCTCTTCAAGCAATGGCGTTGTGGTTGCTTGAAGATATTACAAAAAGGTTAACATTCTTGGGATTGAGGTTCTGCGGTCTTCTCTTCAAGCAACGGTGCGGTGGTTGTTCCTTCTACCTTCGATACTTGATGCTCACTCTCTTCATTAAATTTATCCTTACTATTCAAAAATATTCCTGTGGTAACAAAGTATCATGACAATGAGCTGAATATGTTTTCTAAATTAAAACTCCATACTATTATATGATGCTACAGCAATGAACTTAGTAATGTGAACACTTTGTATCAGATCAAAACAAGTTTCATGATGACTTACCTATAAACCATATTGCAGCTGCTGGAAAAAATATTGTTGTTAGAATCAACGCGGTAGTTCTCCAGTTGTTAATATGATCCTGTATGCATAGAGCCGCCGTCAGAATATTGTACTGTATGTGCACAATGATGTGTAATAAGATTTGTAAAATTGTAACTAATACACCTAAAAATTCTAACCTGGACAACTCCAACAAGAGGCGCGGAAGGTACATCTCCGAAGATATGAATAGCTACAGTAGACATAGCCATTGATAGTGGCCTCAAACTTGGCTTAACACAATGGAGACATACAAAATTCACGGGACCCTGAAAGAAAAAATAGTAAGAATATACAAATAATACAATATATGGAACAAATTTATGCTTTCCGAGTTTTTATCAGGTACACATAATGGTACTTAATCATAAATTCTAATGATTATAAGCTATCTTAGCTTGTAAATAAAAATACAGTAACAAAAATCATATAATCTAAGACTTTTTTTGTGAACAAAAAGAAGTGTTTGGATACACCATCTCTATATTCTACATCATCATTTTGATATCAAAATTCACAAACTAGAATTCATGTTTGTCAAAATCACATTATTCCTCAATTTTGTCCTCATTCGTAATTTTCTAAATTAACTTCTATATATAGTACTTAGATAAGTATAATTTCATATTCAAAAGCAAATTTACCTAACATCTTTTAATATTACTCTTGGAGCAAAACACTAATTATTTCAAATTACATTATACTCAGAAGTGGCTATACAAATATACAACAGTCATCCAAACACACCATTAGGTTTGGAAGAGCAAGTTTGTGATTAACTTCCCAGTTATATTGGTGATTTACATAAGAAGACTGAAATACAATAGTTCATGAAGAATATGATTACTAGAGAATTTCAAGATGTTTAGCTAACAGATGAATGAGACAGAGTTGCTAAAATACCAATAAATGAGAAGCATGTATATAGTTTAGGCAGCATGTGTTACTTATAAACAATCAAACATGAAGTTTTCTTCACATAGAGAAGGGAAGTACCTGAGTGGCAAAAACAAGTAGTTCACCAATAGCAAAAAGAGCTAGGAAGCCATACATGCTTTTGAATGCAAAGGCACCAAAACAAAAGGCACCACCGACTAATGTTGTCAATGAGAGAAGCTGAAAAGAATTCAAGGTAGTTAGGATGGAGCAATGGAATTTATAGGAGAGACTTAGAAAGGAAATAACTTTATATGTTAGATACAACTCAGTAAGATATTTCCGTAGAAGAGCAATGTTAGCAACACACATTTTAACACACATTTTTCAACACACTCCCTTTGATTGGTTAAAATTCATATGGGTCCCACCAAATCATGTGGGTCCCATATAAATTTGGTGGGACCCACTTATTTAAATATTCAATGTTCTCATCAAATAAAAAAATGAATTAGGAAATGCATAAACATGAATATAAATAATGCTAGAGTACACACTATAATTCATATACCAACCTTAAATGCATTTGATAGGGTGTTAGTCATGTAATCAAGAACAAGGCCTCCTGCCAAAGTGCCCAATATTCCGCTTACAATTGTAATTCCTCCAAATATCATATCTGCATTAGTCTGACAAAGTAAACTATTGTTAATAAAATAATTTTATACCGAACAACATTGTGTTTACCAGAAAATTAGGTATCAGGCATATACTTATTTTAAACAAGTAACAATGAAAGAGGGATAAAATCTTATCCACACTCTTGGCATTAGATGAAACAAAATCTCACCATGTTATATATACTATAACCAGCTTTGGGGCCCCAATACGAGTAAGCACCGATGACAAAGTTGTATGCTATATAACCTGAAAATAGGAATTCAGTATCAATTAAATAAAGAGACATGATAAAACGATGTGATTGTAAAAAATAGTTCATATATAGGTAGAGGAGAATGGTATATGAAGTTTTTATGTAAGCTAGTCATAATGAAGCTTCTGAGATGAATTTAACGACGACGACAAATGAAATAAATATGAAGAAAGCAGTTGATGCATACCTAGAACGTTGACGACAAAAACCTTATCAGACAAAAGTTCTTTCATATCTTTCAGAAATATTGAGAGCTGATTTAATATTCTGTTTGCATGTTTTGGCCTATACAAGAGTCACAAAAAATAATTTATGTACATCAGTCACTTAGAGATGGATGCCACACACTCGGAGATACAATAAATCAATAGCAACAAAAGTTTTAAAAGGATTGAGGGATAATCATTCTCAGCTGGAGGGAATTTTATCCTTATAATAGCTGAGAAATATTGACAGGAGAAATGCATCTATAAGCACTATAACGGCAAATCAATCATAAACTTAAAATATAGAAACCACTGTGTAAATCAAGGATAAAGGCGAAGTTCTCACTTGGAAGGTTCATGTGATTCGTAGTTTCTATTTGAAGTCTCCCCGTCTGTCCATCAAAAAAGATAACTTCGTTAAGTCCAATGAAGAGATTGTAATTCAGAAGTAAACCAATAAAACAAAAACATAACATTTCAGGTAATTGAAAGACATAGGTGAGAATTTGAGCTTGTCCTAGAGAAAAATCATGTTATTTTCCCACAGACATGAAAGGGGAAATATTGCAGTTAGCACTTCAAGCATAGACAATATTAAATCTTAGGACCACAGGAGTAATTTTGGTTAGTACATGCTTACATCATTATAAAACAAAATGTCTCATCCCTCACTTGCATTTGAAAAAGGACACAAGAAAGGAACAGAGAACAAGAGAAGTATACCTAATTGTTGATAAAAAATTATTTGGAGAACATTCTCAACAATCAGGGTTTAATGGCAAAATTTAGATTCTTTTTATCCCTTTTTCGGATATAGAAATTAGATTCTTTTTATCCCCTTTTTCAGATATAGAAAGATTACAACAATACTGGAGATATGTTATAAAAAAGAAGGATCGGAAATCATCATAAAAAAGGCAATACAACACGAGAGAAAAAATCAGGTAAACAATAAACTCAAAAAAGCACAAAGGAATAACACAAGCACGTCCAACATGAAATGTGTTAGTAAAGGTCTCAAGTAAATTTTTCAAATTTTTGTACGATTAGTGTGGAATATCCACCATGTAGTAACACAACATGCACATATTTCTAATTTTAAATTATATTTCAAGTGGGGGATATGCTTAAATCCTCACCAAACTAGTCTAAAACATAATAGTACCTTGAACTCCCAAAGGAACTGTCTCAACTGCCAGCACTTTTTTTGAATCAGCAGGAACAAAACCTGTATCCAAAAGTAGTTTAGAAATCTCGAAAACAATATCAAGGTGCCACAATAAATAAATCAATGCAAGATGAAAATGTGCACCTTTTAACTGCAAAGGCTTCATAACAAATCCCAAAATAGCAAATGGAAGCATCAAGACAGCCTCCACCCAAAACGCATAACGCCAACCAAAATGACTTCCAACCTGTTTATGCACAACGAAAGGATAAAATCAGAGGAAAGTTCAAAAACAAGTAAAAAATATGACAAGGGAGAAAAAAAATTCCATTTCAAGTTTATTACTCCTACTCTTTTAATTACCTCCCCTGTTTAAGATATTTCTTATCTGAAACGAATTTAACTTTTTCATTTTTCAAATTAATTACCTCCCCTGTTTAAGATATTTCTTATCTGAAACGAATTTTACTTTTTCAGTTTTCAAAAGATTGAAAGAGAAATATTACACTGACATCCTGTTTTTCTTTTTTATCTTTCCTTACTACTGGAATAAAATAATGGTATTAAAACTAAATGAAAACTTACCACTCCACCATAAACATAGCCAATTGCATATCCCCCTGGTATACACATGTAAAATATAGAAAGCCACACTGTTTTCTGATACATACACCAATATAAGAAGGTTAGAACCCTAAAGAAAATAGGCAGCAAACGCAATACCATATAATATAAAATATTCCAACTGTCAAGAAGGTGAGAAAAAATCAGCCAGTGTTGCCAGATTATATCTACAAACCATTGAAATGTTGAATAGAAGCAAACTAATATAAACTCACTTAGACCAAATTTCATAGTGATTTGAGTTATAATACTCAGCATTAATGCTTAATAGAATTGAATAAAACTAAAACAGTTGAGTCAGTTTATTAATATACATTGACAATTTACAAATTAAAACCAATATTTGTGAATTAAGTCCAAAATACAATTATACCAAAGCAAATAGCATCACAATTTAAAAGGTATCAATGACCCAATGAAGGTATCATAATTAACATCAAACTCGTTGAAGCTTCAACCGACCCAAAATCCTACAAAATGATTGCTTCTTAGTTTAACTAAAATATGAGGCCTAAATATGAGCACAACAGACGATGGAAACATTCTTCAAGTCAGAAAGCATTAGACAGTTTTTAGGGAAAGTAACAAACCTGTGAAGCTGGGGCGTTATCATCAATGAAAGGTGCTGCAAGACTTATAAATGAAGCCTCGCCAACACCAACGAGCCTAGAGAGAATAAGAAAAAAAATAAGGGAAAAAAATAAGAATATCAGATGGTTCTTACACTTTGAACTATTATGTAAGTGGTCAATATAAAAACCATAAAACTTGAAAAATAATCGGAGAAAACACTTACATGCGACATAATGTAATGGACCAGAAATTGAAAGAAAGACCACAGCATAAGGTTGCAAGAGTCCAAACTGACAATCCAACTCCAATAAGTCTAAAGGGGTTTACACTGCAAAATATAGGAATGATGTAAATATTAACATTTTATAATATAGATCACATAAATGGTATGTGCATGTACTAGAAAGAGAAGGTCCGAAGTTCTCAGTATTGGGTTATTAGAATTTGTATAGATACTTTAATTATATAAAAAGTAGGTCGGAATAAAATGATAAGGCATTCTTATCAGTGTAAGATGAAAATCATGCTGAAGATTATTTCTTTCTACAACCACTCTTAATACTCATATCAACGATACTAGAATTGCTTTGTTTGTGAATCAAGGACATATTGGATTTCAATATTATAGACCAATTGTTGTTTAAAGCATGCTTAGATTTCAGAAGTTTCATAGTTACATTCATTGACAACATACCTAGCATTGAGAAGTCAAATAATTAAGATAAATAAAGCACAGAGAACCCAATGAGCCACATATTAGTCATTGATTCACACGTTCAAGGTATTTATTTAAGGTATCATTGTGGGAATATGTAACAGTTATTCAACATAAACAGTCATTACCTCTTTGAAAGAGATGCAAATATTGGAGAAGCTATAAGAAGTCCAACCATAAAAGCAGATGAAAGAACTCCATCTTGAAAATTGTTCAAGTTAAAATCCCCCCTACACGGAAGTACAAAACAATATTGTCAAGAAATACTACTACAAAGTTCTGAAAATTCAGCTCTTCATATATTACAGTACACTATCATGGTATGAAACACGAGGAAAAGCTCATACAGGCAATGACAGTAGCTATCTTGCAGAAAATAAACTGAACTATCTATCTATATTTAAGCTTTATCCAACTAAGTGGGACCATCTACATGCATCAAATTACGCTATAGTGTTCAATCATAAACCATATATTGGTTCAACTCACTAATTTGCAAGTATTTCCTAATAGTTTCTCTTATAGTTTTTCTAGGACATCGTTCGCCTCTCGTGATCTTACGATCCTTCATTTGATCTACTCTCCTTACTACCGAATCTATAGGTTTTCTCTCAACATGCCCAAAAGGGGGCATTTATCACCAAAATCTCAATCTCAATCCCTTTCTTCCTTTAAATTTGTAACTTAACTAAATAATGCCAAGATTACTTTTTTAATTAACAGGTTGCTTTTTTGTTTTAAATTCATTGACAACCATGTAATACATAACTCTTTGTGTAACAAAAAACATAAATCATGACAATTTAAAATATTAACCTAAACTTATTCAATAATAATAATTAAATAAAAAGAACATAGTGTATAGTGTTAATTAATTAGAGTTAAACTTACTGAATTCCTGTTCCAGACTTGCAGATACCATCAGTGCAAGTCCTACGATGTCCATTAACACCATTGCTAGCTATTGCTCCTCGGTCCAAATAGTTCAACATGTTAATCACACAAAATATAGCCAGTAACCTACAAAACATAATAAAAAAAAAACATTAATATTTTTCAAAATACATAAAGAAAAGCATCAATTTTTAAATTCCAGTTAATTTTAACCTACATTAGTCAAATACCAATCAATAACAACATTCAAAAAAGCCCCACAACCAATAAAATAAAATTAGGGAAAACAAAAACAAACCCAAAATTATAAACCCTCCTAAAAAAATACCCAAATCAAAAAAATTCAAAATTTCCTTGCTTTTCAAAGTTTTTTTTTGTTCAAAACGGATCTATCAACAAAAAAGGGTGAAAAGGGTAAATTACCTTTTTGGTGTAAACCAAGAAGTTGCAGGAATCATGGCGGTGGACTTGGGGAGCATGTTTGGTTCCACAGAAGAAGGAACAGGGTTAGGTGTTGAAGAAGAAGTTGTTGTTGCAGGTTTTGGTTCATGTTCGGGTTTTTGTGCCATTCCAATAATATATATATTATTATTATTAATAATATAGTTTTGACAATGACACTTTAATTATCAATTAAGAATAGAAAATCGAGGTTGAAGGTAACAAGCAAGTAAAAAGAAAAAGGTTTGTTGTTGTTCTTCTTCCTTCACCCCCAACCCAGCTTCGAAACTCTCTTGTTCTTGTTCTTGTTGACAACGATGTTGGTGTTGTCAAAGTGACGAGGATGTCGATGGATTATCCTTTATTTGGGTAAGGTAATATATGGAACAGAATTCTTGTTATTTAAATTCGCATATGATTGGGATTTGCTGTAACAGATTCCTTCTCATATATTACTAGGATTTTCGCATTATTTTCGGTTCAATTAAATACATTATGCATGCTTACCCTTAAAAATACTAACAAACTTAACTGTAAGTAGACTTGTGTTTTTTTCTTCAGCTAAATCTTAGCTCGTCAGATTTTTATTTTACTAAACAAGTTTGTTATTTTTGTCTTTTTCTAAGTAACTTATCTTTTGTTTGTTTAATCATATTATATTAAGGTCACGTATGGTTTGAGTTTATGAAAAATAATTTATGTAAATAAATAAGCTTTTATTTTAATTTATAAGCTCTCACTAGCGAAAATCGTATCTTCATAAACTGTTTTTTCATAAACAACCTCAAAAACTTATAAATAATACATAAAAACTTATTTATTTGCATAAGCTGTTTTATATAAGCTCTAAAATAAGCTAATCCAAACGGGCCTAAATATTTAAGTTGTTTTAAGATTTTTTTTTTAGATTCTTATTATTTTTTTTAAAAATATAATAAATGGATGCAATATTTTTAGAGAATTGCTATAGAGTACAGACGCTGGTATACGAATTTTCACGGGCGTGTGTAAAAGCTCATTTTTCACGCGCCGCAGTTTCTTCAATTTTTTTAAATTAAAAAAAAAGTTAATAATGTTTTTCACCCTATAATATAGATCATTTTCGGTTTTCACCCCTATAAAATTTTCGATTTGATTTGCATCCTTGTAAAACTTTTTTTTCCGGAAAAGACCCTCCCCCATATGACAGTGCATATTTGCTGACGTGCTACACTGTGTGGCATGCTGACTGTGCATATATGCTTATGTGGCGCGCTGACGGTATAATTATTTTTTATTTTTTTAAGGGTACACGTGGCATTTGTGCCTATTTTTTAAAAAAAATTATAATATAAATTCATTTATATTAATTTAAAAATAAAAAAAATTTGAAAATTAATTTTTGAAAATAAAAAAGTTCGGGAAATTTTTTATTTATGGAATTTTTTTAAAAAATTAAGGAAAATTTTTTACTACGAAAAATATTTTTCAAATTTTATATTTTTTGTTTAAAAATTTTAATTTCAAAAAAGATTTTATAAAAATCTGGAATAAAATTTTCGAAAAAAAAAATCTGAATTTTTTTAAAAATAAAATATTTTCAAGAAATTTTTTTGTATAAAATATTTTTTTCGGAAAAAAATCTGACTTTTTTTTCAAAATTTCGAATTTGTTTTTTTCTAATTTTAACTTTTCTTTATTTTGAAAATTAAACTCCATAATCTTTAAAAAAAATTAATTTCGAAAAAAAACCGAATATTTTTTCTAATTTTTTTAATATTTGAAAAAAAAAATCAATTTTTAAATTTTTCGGACAAAAATCTTAATATTTTTTGGATTTTTTTTAATTTTGAAAATTAATTTTCAGATATTTTAAAAAAAAATTTGATGTGGACAATTAAAAATAAATAAATATTAAAAAAACCAAGTCAGCGCCACATATGCACATTTGATGAATTGGATTGAGGAAGGGTGTTGTCCGAAGAAAAAAAAAGTTTTACAAGGATGCAAATCAAACCGAAAATTTTATAGAGGCGAAAACCGGAAATGACCTATATTGCAGGGGTGAAAAGCATTATTAATCCTAAAAAAAATAATTAAATCGCTTCAGTTTCTCTTTCTTCGCAGCTTATTTTCAACCCACTATTCTCTTCCTTTCGCATCCGTTTAGAATCAATCAGCCATCGCATCGGAACTATAGCTTCATATTCGTGTTCTCTTTTCTTCAAGGTAAGTCATTTTTTACAACAAATTTACATGTTCATTTTTAAAATTGGAAAATCTCCTTCTTCCCCTTCTTTCCATCTTCCCTTTTCTTTCTTGTCAATTTGATATGGGAGATGTAATTATTGATGGTAAATCCTGAACTTGTGTTAGTTTGTGTAACATACTTCTAGTTCTATATGAAATCTTATAATTTCACTTCAAATTGTGAATTTTGTAGTACTACTTTGGAGGACGGTTCGATCTGATCCAGTTTGCAAAGATTGTTCAGGATGCTGGAATGTACTTGATTCTCCAAATTGGCCCATTTGTTGCTACATAATGGAATTTTGGGTCTTTTTATAGCATATTATTTTTGCTATGATTTTTCCTAGGTTCTAGAAAGACCTATTGTAGGAGAGATGGATATGAATGAAATAGAATTATTTTCTTTATGCTAGTTTGTGTTTTTTTCATGGTGTTGTGGTTGGTAGACCTTGTGTTTATACGAGTCTTTTATGTATTGAGAGTACTTCCTTTGTTACATCTTGTGCAGGTGGAAGAGTTAATAAATTTGCTGATTAAAACTAAAATGTTGTTCCTGTTGGATGAGCTAGGACAAATTGGGAAGAGGTAAGAACATCCATGTTATGTAATATTACTCTTGTCTATGTTATACATGTCAATGAATGAAAAGTGTAAGAACATCAATATGTGTACTTCAAGTTTTAATATTCTTAAGTAATATTTCTTTCGGCATCAATGACAGTGTTTCAAAGAGCAATGTTATTACATGTTATTACTTCTCTAAATATATTTTAAAAACTCACACATCGGTAACCATGAAATGGCACTAAAAGCGACTTGAATAGGTTTGGTATATTGATATGATCCAAAACATAATGTGTATGATATACAAAAGTGAAACATGAGAAGAATATATATAGCTATGCGTCAGTTTCTTGTTAACACCGCCCAACTTTAACATAATGTGGTAGTTTCCTGTTTCAATTTGTTTGGCACACAGAAAATTGTCTAAAATTACTCCCTCTGATTCATGTTCAACATATTTGTTACGGGTATAGATTAGAGTGTCATATTTGCACACACAAAATTGTCTAAAATTGAATGTCACTTTCAAATATACTACAAACATATCCAAACAAACAAGCCTCCACACGCTGATGAAAATAAACACCATGAGGCACCAAATGCCGAAACAGGGAAAACAAAACCAAACATCAATGGTATATGATGATTGTGCCGTGACTGTAATCTTGCAGAACAACAATCCTTAAACCGCACAATAGCAACCTTGCAGACCCTCATGCAATGACTGTGCTGATCATTCAACTTCTATGTATATGATGATTGTGTTGATCTTTCATATGGTGTTGTTCCTACAAAAAGAGACAGATATTGGTATTTTTTGTATTAAAATTTGATTGTATTCCCCCACAATAAAAAACCAACAGATTGTATTTCAATACAATAAAAAAACTTCAAAACAATACCTGTAACAAGTCAGAATAAGAAGCATTATGATTTATGACCTAAGAATAATGAGGAGCCTACAAAGAATATATACTTAATCAGTTATGTTCGTGACATAAAAGTTTAAATGAATATAAAACACACCAAATTTTGTTCATGATATTAATTAGTTGAGCATAATTCCTCGGTAATTTCTTTTTCAGATCCAAATGATATCCCAGCACACGGTGTTTCTTCTTCATATGTATCATTTACTTCTAAACAATCATTAGTTTCCAATTCATCACAAGACTCAAATCCTTCTTGCACTAATACAAAAAATAAAAACCTATATTAATTGACTAACACAGGTAAGTAAATGGAACATCAATCATTCGACACAAATTTTCTACTAATGATATATAAAAACAACAAATACACAAAATACTTACTTGTAAGTAAAATTAAAACTAAATACTATGCTTTAGTGCTATGAATCAATGGAAGCTATGATTGTAAGCAGAAACAGAGTTATGTGAGGATGAATATGAGACCAGTTCACAGAGGCAAGAGCATGTAAATGAGAAAACGACGCCGCCGCAATTTCACAACAAACGGGATTGTGCTCTAATCAGAGTATTCGATTCGCGGGAAAGGGGAGATAATTGCGGCGGGAGTGGTGAACATGGGTCTTTTTTGTGTTTGGTGAACTCTGGTTTCATTTCTATTAAAGAATTTTATTATTTATTTAATTTAGTCTTGTTTCCTCTTGACATGATTTTATTATTCTATTTAATTTAGGAAAAATCGCAGTGGTAGTTAACCACCTTTGGATGAATGATAGTTAATTACCATTCGGGATAAAATTGTTTTCTCTCTGTGTTTTTAAAAAAAACACGTGAGAAAAAGCAATTTTCATATAATAGTAATGTATTTAAGATAAAATGAGAAATGTTTCCCATCATAGAAAAAGAAAAAGAAGACAATTTTAAAGATAAGATTGGAAAGCTGATGACAAATCATTTCCACTACTCATCGTTAGAGAGATAAAAAAGGAAATCACCTCAACAAATACGCATGTCGTTAAAATAGTTTGATGTTATATTTTTTTTTTGTGGTGAGTTTGATGTTATGTGATATCTATGTGTTCAACCTTCCATTTTTTTGTTAAAAGAACTTTAAAAATTATTGTATATTTTAGTTCATTTTTATTTTTCATTATCCGCAAGATTCTTCCTCAAAACAACGTGTGATTGTTGATTCTCTCCCAATTCTCAACTGTCAACCACACTCTAACCAAAAGGTACCTTTCAACGTTCAAATTTCAAACTTAACTTGGAATGGTTTACATTATTTTACTCCGTTAACAAATGACTCGACTCTAACCCGTGCGACGCACGTGTTTTTTTAGAATTTCATGTATAGGTATCAAATTGATTATATTATTAGAGAAATTTAATGGAATACAATAGTGTTTTAAAAAACTAAATTGAATCATAATTGACTATATGATGTATATATTCCATAAAAAAAATGAAATCAGACATATATATTGCTTATAGAAATGCTATAAGTGGCTATCTTGAAATAACGATCAATAACGTAGACAATTTGTTAAAAAAAATTAGTCATGCATTAAGGTTCACTCATAACCTGTTTATATTCATTTACAAAATGATAATGATAACATCCATATAATCGAGTAACCGGCCCTAATTTTTTAGTGAGAGAAACTCCAACTTCTCTCTAAGTTTTCTTTCTCTTTCACTCGTCGAGGAGGGGCGGTTTTAGGTCATTTTTTGACCTAGAATCACCTCCTTTGCATCATTTTTCTCTTTTCTTTCAATCTAAATAAGTGATTTCCACATATATCAAGTGTTTTCTTTTTTGTTTTTTCATGATTTCGTCGTCTGAGTGCGGCGTTGTATTGTTCGTCGTCTTGTGCGGCGTTGTTTGATTTCGCGCCTTATTGCGGTGTTCGTTTGGTTCATATTGAAAGATCAGATTCAGTCAATCACAAATTCAATCCATGATTTGGACGCCAACGTTGCAGATCCGGAAGCATGAGTATTCTGGTGATTTAGATTTCATCATATTTTTTGTAGGCATTTTGCCGTTATATGCTATTAACTTTGGTGATGTGAGTTTGTTCGCAGATTCATCCTTTACGCTTTTAGCGATGTTGATTCTGATGTATTCTATCAATGTGAATGAATGAATATCGTTTTGTTTTTGTCAAAAAAAAATCCATATAATCCACATTAAAAGTTATTAACTTTACATTAGGTCTCCAAAAAGTCTAATCTATAGCGCCAATTTTCTTCAAGAATGGAAAGAATCATTAGCTATATCATACAACAATCCAAAACATGAAGTGATGTGATGTATAAAAACAAAATACATGGGTGAAGAAAAACCATAAAAAGAAATACCAAGAACAAACGTGACCAGAGAAATATTAAAGAGGAAAATTAGACACCAAAACTTCAAGAGTTAACAATGTGAACTATATACACATGAAAAAAATGAATCAATGAAATAGTGTTGTAATTGAAAGAATATATATAGAGATGATGAAGGGGGAAGTAGGTGAGGTTTAGTGGGATGAGAAGTTATAATGTTGACAATAATAATCGTGTGTGACTAGTGGGTTATGAATAATGTGATAGTGGGAAACGGACAAAGGGATTTTATGGTTTGTTAAAAAGAGTGTATCAGTTAATGGAATCAAAATTAAATCAAGAAAACTGTCGGTGGCTCTGTGGTCAAAATGCTGAGATGAAACCATTAGATCTCGGGTTTGAATCTTTGGAGAGGTTTTCTTTTCATAAAGATTTTTAGTCAATGAACCTAAAAAGTCGTTCTTTGCTTATAAATGTGACCAGACGGAGTATTATTGTTCTGTCAAAAAAGTAAGCAAAATTGACTTTTTAGATTCATTTATTTAATGATATATGTGGTCCATATTATGAACCACATACATCATTAAATGAATGAACCTAAGAAGTAAATGTTGCTTATATTTAGAAACGGAGGGAGGGAGTACCTTTAAAACAAAAAAGTTCTTATTCTAAGCACTAACAAAGTTGACTTTTTTTATGAAACTAATAAGGTTGACTTAATCGAGAAAAAGTGTCCCTTTGATTTTAACATTATGAAATTCAACTCATCCAAAAATGTTATTATTACCGGCAGTATCATTTTTAAAGGGTAATCATAAAAGCATTAAAAATTAAATTACTACATTAAATCCCAGTAAAAAAAATCATTACATTAAATGAAATTAAATAATGAATATTTGACGGTTTGTACATGTGTGTTGTGTCTAATATACTTGTTCTCGTATTTCCACGTCCAAATCCTAGATTAGATCTCTTCACCACCCAACACAACATAAGACAACAATGTTTTTCTTTATCCCATTTTCTCACGACATTGCCACCAACCAGTTACTCTAGATTCGTGTTTCAACTTTTCAACTTTGCTGTTTCAATCAATACTTCTAACAAAAGGGTACAGTTATTTCAACTTTGTATACTTCTTTCTTCTTCTTTCTCATACATACATTTCTGCATTTTTATTTGTCTCACCCCTTTGGTTTTTGTTGCAGTTATTTTGAAAAACCGGCATTGCTTCTTCTCATTGCATGTGTGAATTTCTTAACCAATTTGATATTGCTCATGCATTATCGTTCAAGAGAATCAAGACCTTGTGTAAATTGATAATGTAAGTATACTTGATAAGTAGGAGTTATTTGTGTAGTAATGTGTTGAGTTTGATGGGATTTTGTTATAGTGTTTGGGTTTTATTTTAATAAGTTTCATTTTCTTGAAGGAACCGTTACTGTTACTGTTATTATTATTTTGATTATATTCTTGTGGAAATTTATTTTATTTACAATTGTTATGTGTTTTTGTTTTATGCATTGTTTCAAAACTGCTGAATTTTGTCCAAGATCCTTCAGCATATAATTGTCTTTTTCTGCCGTAAATCTGACAAGTTTCAATGTACATGTTTAGGTGTGTGTGTGACAGGTTGATTGATCTTCAATTGCCAAATGTTATAATTTTTGTTTTGTCTTTGTCTTTCAGTGCTTTAATCGATTTTTCGTATATATTCACAGTTCTTGTTTTAAAAAAAAATAGATTTAGGGTTCCCTGGATCTGAATGGTACCGGCGAGGATAGATTAAGTGAGTTAATTGGTTATTGGGATTTTGCTTCTGATTAACAAATCTAATTTACTTGTTTGTTTGTTTCAGTATAGGTGTGGACTAGATTCCCCTTCAATCGGTAGGGATTTGCATGTACCGAGTTCAATAAGCTTATTAGGTTGTGCTTCGAGAGCGGAGAAATAGAGAACCTAAATTATTTTAGATGGGGCATTCAGCGGCTGTGTGGGACTTCAGAGCAGCAACTGAATTTACAAAGGACTGGAATGGAATCGATCAAGTTGTACTTCGGACCCCACAAGGCGCTTCAGCACGGGTTAGAACTTGTTGATCGATTTATTTGCATCGGTTTTAACATTTGATGAAATTGTGATTTTATCATTTATATCATTCAATATCAATACATGATAAGGAAAACTTGGTTTGTAAATTATATTTCTAGTTTGAGAATATATAATCGAGGTGGTATTGTGATTAGCTGTCTTTTCTTGCAATTAGGTAAGCTTACATGGAGCGCAGGTCACTTCATGGCGTAATGAGCAGGGGGAAGAACTACTATTCACAAGCTGCAAGGTGTGTCTTTGAATTTTGATTAAAAAGTATTTTTATTTTTAGATGGTATGGATTTGTTTACTGTCGGTGCTAATCAGGAAAATTTATGTCAACATTCATCATCCTATTATCAAAAATGAGTTCGTCCGCGGATATGTATTGCATAACATTGTAGATATTATGTGAACAACATTGCTTTGTATATAAACCAACCACAAATTTCTGCAGAAATGGAATGAGTTCAGTGGTTGATGAGTCATAGTCTTCTACATTGTTAATTAATCATATAAGTGCAAAAGAAAACGAGGGAAGAAAAGGTCTATCGATTAGTAGCATTGCACTCTTTTGAAAAAAGCTAGCAAATATTTGTTGTTTTTTTCATTCTTATCATGTTAAATGTTGCAATTGCTCGATATAGACATGTGAAAGTGTGAATGGCATTCGACCACCACAGAGTTAGATATTAATTCAGCGAAAACTCTGACAGGATATGGAAATATAGAATTTTATTACTTTCTCTTATTTGCAATTGATTATTGTAGGCACTTCCGAAGGGGCCAAAAGCAATACGAGGAGGAATTCCAATATGTTTTCCACAGGTATAACTAATTACTACTATTTTGAATATTCAGTCTCAAATCTCAATAATTTTGGGCCTGTTTCATTTAGATTAAAGTAACATGCATAGCACATATATCTTAGACTTAAATTTTCATAATAGTTTGGAAACTGTGGATCGCTGGAGCTGCATGGATTTGCAAGAAATAAAATGTGGGCAATTGACGAAAATCCTCCTCCTCTGCCTCCAAATGATTCCAATGGAAAATCCTTTGTCGACCTGCTACTGAAATTATCTGAAGAAGATGTGAAGTGCTGGCCACATAGGTATTAACTTGATTGCCATAAAACAATTGCTCATGAATTATGATCCACTCAGTCTATTAACATGGAATGAAAGTATATCTACTTTGAGTGATTGTTCTTCTTTTCTGCCAGTTTGGTTGTTTGAAGCTGACATGTATTTTACATTGCTTTCCCTATGTGTTGGAAGTAAATTCCAAACCACAATAAGCTAACAATTACCTTATTGTACCAGTTTTGAGTTCCGCCTTCGAGTGTCTCTTACGACAGATGGAGACCTAACCCTGATATCACGACTGAGGAATATCAATGCCAAGCCATTTAGTTTCTCATTCGCATACCATACATACTTGTTGGTTTCTGACATAAGGTATGGATAATACTTTCTTGTACTTGACAATTGTTTGTTTTTTTGAGGGCAGAAGATGATGTCCAACCATCTTTTTTCTTGTACATTGCAAATTGACTGTTGGATTATTTCGCACTATCTATGTATGTATACTTCTTCAGGGTTTAATAATGATAAATACTTGGTTTATTGATCTAAAAATCACTATACCTTCTCATCCCGATAGTTTTGGAATATATAATTTTCTTCAAATATGATAATTGGACTTGTTAAAAATTCTGTATAGTGAGATAAGGGTTGAAGGTCTTGAGACACTTGATTACCTGGACAACCTTTCCCAAAAAGCACGAGTTACAGAACAAGGAGATGCGATAACATTTGAATCCGAGGTAAATCTTGTGGGTTCTATTTATGATTATGTCATATACATATTCAATGTTCCACGATGCAAATTAAGCTTTTATTTTTGGTTGTGGTAACTATAACTCTTCAGTCCTAGCCTATGAATAAAGAGGTTTACAAAGTTGATCCTTTCTTCCGAGCAGGTGGATCGTGTTTATCTTAGCTCTCCAAACATTATCGCAGTTCTAGATCATGAATGGAAACGGACATATATTATAAGAAAGGAAGGTCTCCCTGATGTTGGTATGCTATTTGCTATATTTAGCTACTAAAAGTTCACAACTCATATCACATGACAAAAGAAGCTGAACACTGTCCTCTTTAGTTCCCCCAAAGTAACAAAAAACACAAATTTTCATAACTTGACATCAAAGGCGAATAAGGTTTTAAATGTTTACAGAAAAGCTATTCTGTTTAATCTATGGTATGTAGTTTTATGGTAATTTCCTTGATATTGGTGACAGGCTGACAGCTTTGTTTCTTTGTGCAGCCGTGTGGAATCCATGGGAGAAGAAATCGAAGTCGATGGTGGACTTCGGTGATGAAGAGTACAAACAAATGCTTTGTGTAGATGGTGCAGTTATAGAGAAACCTGTGAACTTGAAGCCTGGAGAGGAGTGGACAGGGAGGATTCAACTCTCAGTTGTGCGATCAAGTTTTTGTAGCGACCGTCTAGGTCTCGACAGAAGTGGTATTTGAGAGGATGAAATTGTACAAAATTTAATCTTATCAGAGTTTGTTGATTACATTTACCAATGTAGCATATAAGTTATTACTTGTAGTAAATAGTAGTGCTTTGTATGAGTATCAGGTTTTCTGTGTTCTTTTCATGCTACAAATTCTAGCTCTAGAAAGAAAAGCCTATGTTTTTGTTATAATGGCTGCAAATTTAGGATATTTTAAATATTGTGAAATTCCTAAAATAGCAAATTGTAATATAATCAAATTGGTGTTCCGTAAATCATAAAAATATTGTTGGATAGGTAGGTAGTGTTTGAAAGGTTTTGACATGTGACTGCAAAGCTGATTTGGATACGAGATATAAATGAGTGGTTAAAGAATGGTAGCAGATTATTTTGGATCTTAGCACATTGGATGCCAAGTACCAACCAATGGCTATCACGAGATATTCAAAAAACACAAGTGGCTGTGTTGTTTTGGACGTAAAAACAAGTGGTATAAAAAAACCTAAACGCTTTAACAAGTGGTATAATGAAAGAGAAAAAAAGAAAAAAAAACCAAGTTTATAGAAACACACAAGTGGTTTTGATGTGCTGGCCTTAGGAAACAAGTGGTAAAAACTTTGCATAAAATCACATATTATTGAATGTATACTTTCGTATAATATAATTTATCTGAAAATGTACCTACAGATAGCATAAACTTTGCTTTTTTTAGGATATGTACATTTGATATGATATGCCTATTCCTATTCTAGGAGGCTTAGCTCATGACCATGCTAAAATTGTGTTTTTATGGAACTGTTTATTGCTGGAAACCCTTTTTTGCAGTGAGAAACTGTTAGGAACGCGGCCAATAGGATTGTACCTAAGTTTGTTGCTGAAATGACGATGCAACCATTGTTAATATGAGTGTGGTTTTTATTTTATTAATTATTCCAAAGAGTGCTTGTTCTTACAAGGGTTGTTGATAATGTGTTGCCATATTTCAAACTCTAAAGCTCATACATAACATATTGAAGTAGGCGCGGAAGAAATATAAATTATTTTCATCATGTACTAAAGTCACTATACATTTTATTATTTTCAAAGAATTGAAATGAGCATCTCAGTTTGAATGATGCTGTCCTACAAACTCTTAATGACACGTTTCCTATACATATACTGTTAGCTCTGCAATAAAAATAGAACTCGAATCTTTCTAAACTTACAGGGTTAGAGGCGCAAAATTAATGGGAAGAAGCCCCACCTACATTGTCAGGGTTCTTCCATGGCAGTATGTGAAGGGATTGATGGGTCCTGAAGATACTAGTGTCCTAAATCATCTTGAGATCCAACCGCCGTGCTTTCTCCGATATCTTGTTTGCTACATGGAGCACCATTTCCTTCTAATTTAACAGCTTGATTTAGTTCATAATCCTGTTCTTCAAGGTCTGCTTCCTTCTGAATTCTACTCAATGAAGCTTGATCTTCCTGGTTTGGTACTGATACTTCATATTTTGGTGTATTAGTTGTCACCGGAACACGTGCGTCCATAACGTCAGCAACTCTCACCTTATAAAGTAAATGGTTTCATTAGCACAAGTTATCACAGAAATTCCTCCCATTGGTAGAGAATAAATTTAAAAATGGAGAATCAGTGCATGATATCAAAGTTATTTTGAAATCTAGCTCCCAAAAAAAAAATCAATTCCTCAAAACTTCAATAATAAGCGATGTAGAAAATAATGGAGGTAAAGACATTTATGCAGTTGTTGCTGTGTAAGACTAGAAATTATAGAATTGGTCACTTTCAAATGCAACCCGCAAATTGCAGTAATTATATAGCACCGGTTTTACATAGGGAAAAGAGTAATATTAAAAGTGAAACAGAAGAAAAATCTATGGACTATGGCTACGGCGTATACTGCAATCACGTACGAGGATGGAGACCAATTGACTCTATATCAATTCAAATAACTAAGTATTGAAGTTATCACGTTTCATGTACAGGTAGTCAGATACAACCAACCTTTCTCCTACTTCTCAATTATAAATTCTATTAAATTCCACTCAATCCTGCATATCAACTCTCTCATACACACACACACACACAATGAGCATTTACCCAAATTAAAATCATTGTTTTGAAGTACCTGCAATGGTTCCATAATATTTGATTCCTGATATTCTGATTGGCTGATTGCTTCTTCAGCTTGTAGCTCCATAGAATCTCTAACAAGCTGACTCAAAAATGATACATCATCGGACATCATCCCGAGACCTTTCAGCATCTTAGAACCCAGTTGTAAGCTAGTCTGCAAGAATCATATTTAGCAGCAGTTTCCACTTAAATTATGAGCAGTGGTTACAAGCTCCAACCATCAGGAGAGGGGAAAAAGTTATTGACAATACCTCTGCCTTTTCCAAAGTAGCATCTGTTGCACCTGCTTTCTTCAGATCTAAAAGATGTTTTAGATCTCGAGCTCTGGCATATATTGGAACCTTATGAATTTCATCATAAAGTAAGCAATTAAAACAAGAGATGATAACAGAAATAAAGACAGATAAAATATATCAAGCAGTAAATTTTTTTTTAACCAACTTCACATATTTGACCTTAGAGGTGCATGTTCTTCTGTTTCTAATATTGTGTGCAAAAAATTGGGCATATGTTGTATAAAGAGATTTCCAATCAAACACAATGAACTGTAAGTTTCGTGAGATAAATTTTGGGGTCTATCGCTATTCATTTTATAAACAAATTGAAAGAAAAAAAACTAGTCACTAAGTTCTCCCTCTTAGGTGTATCCTCTATACACATTATAAGTTGACATAAGAAAAGAAGACGCTGGGAATGGGGGTAGGTGTAGGGAAGAGATTATTACTGCAGGAAAAGCCAATCGTAACCTCTGAACAGCTTCAATTGACTTCTCCTTCTCAGTGAGCATAATCATGATAGCTTTTGGAGAAGAGATTCCGGCAGATTGAAGAACAGCTGGACGTGATCCATCCCCATATAGAATAGGAAAACCAAGTTTTCTAGCTGTCTGTTAATGATGGGAGAAAAAAATTCAATAAATGGTGGAGGAAAGAGTTTCCAATATGAAGGGTAAGAAATGTCATCAAAGAAAGCATTCATTATCTTGATAAAAACGTCTGGAAAAAGGAAAATGTTCCATGCAAATACTAGTAGTCATCGAAATAGCTACGCACAATGCTCAAATACACTAACCTTTACAACCCTGGGGTCAATATCGAATGCCACATAAGTCGATCCTATTGCATCACCATCTCCCCCTGAAGCCATTGGGTTGGACAGCAAATTGGCAAGGACCTTTATATAATAAGGAACAAAAGGTGAAATTTAGAAATGGGAAACGTAAATGACAGGTTGTGCAATGTATTGATCGACCTACCTGGCCCATTTGTCCAAATCCAAGGATGACAACAGGTTCATTAACTTCGAAGTTAACCATCTCAGGATCTTTCTGTTTCTGCAAATAACTTGGTACTCAGCCAATGTAACTTGCAGTTAAAATGAAATCACATAACATAAACTGCCACACATATCTCTTGAAGGAACAGCTATATGACTTCCACATGTTTTTAACATCTCAGTTATAAAATAATTATAAGGGAAAATAAGTTGATGCATAAAATCCAGTGAGTGCGAAGTTTGTGCTTTTAGGACCTACTAATGATACAGCATGTGAATTATTTTCTACTTGCAATCTTAAGTTATATTTCTTATGCAGGACGTTTCATTTCAAATAATACACTAGTAATCCGCTACAGACAATCACTCTCACAATTCTTGTATGCATGTCGTGTGTGTGCAAAAAACTTCCAAAATTATAACTCTTAACACATGAAAAGGCATACATTATCAACATCATATTTGTCTTCAATAAAGCTAGCAGCCCTCCTTCCAGCTTCATTCAGAAATGGGGTTAACGCCATTGACAATACAACAACAATTATGAGCAGCTTGTTCAGCTCAAGTGGAAGCACCCCAAGACTGTTTACAACAAACCACAAAATTTCCAATTAAGAACAAACATGATAGTCACACTCAAACAGCATCAATGTGATAGGTTATATATTTTCCCTACCTATTCGCCAAAGAGAATACTACAAATCCAAACTCTCCTCCTTGGGATAGAAGCAATCCTATTCTTACACTTTCTTGTAAAGTAAGGCCAACACGAGGACCAATTGCAGTTATGATCAATGTCTTGATAGTAATTAAACCCCCCAAGAGCGCAAGTACATTTGGCCACTCTCTCAAGAGAACCTGCAGTAAAATTAATAACAATAACTATACATGGGAAAACATACAGACATCTGTAGTTTCATACACGTGATGGGTATATTTCATAATTCCATGCAAAAAGCAAGCTGGTAAGATATATGTTCTTTAATGCATGATATCAGAGTATATCCTAAATTTGTTATTGGCCCTCTGTATTTGTTGGCGCTCTATACGTCTAATCCTTGGCGTCATACAGTGTTGTTATGGGCCACCTGCACTAGTCCATGCTCCAGATGTTTAGTCTTGGGCGATAGGGGTGCATTGAAATCGCACATTAATTAGAATATGTCTAAAGTAGTCCTTTTGAGGCTTGGACAATTCTCACCTCTTGAAATAGCTTTCGAGGTTGAGTTAGACCTTACCCCAATTATACGAGATGTCACATCAACACATTTTTTTTTTAAAGAATAACATGAAAAAGGTGTGTGTGTGAGTATCCCCACTTCCAGAAAACATAAGGAAATTGCTTGAGAATTTGAAATTATCCAAGTAAAATTCAGTTTCAGTTTGTTTTGATCAAAATCTTGGGCCATTACTGTGTTTTGATAGGAAACCAACAATGATAGGCCAACATTTGGCGCCATAACAACAAAGCATCCAACAATCCAAACAAGTACTAAATCACCCAAAAAAAATTCCTGTGCCATTAAAATATCTAGTTTATAACTAAGATTGCATATATACATAGATACAACAGTCCAGTAATTACTAACACTGCAAACAAAGACAATATAACTATGTCATATATATATCTTAAATGATAATCATATTCACCTGCATGTCAATTGAAGTCCCTGTAGTTAGAAAAAACAACCCGAGCAGCAAGCCTCTAAATGGTCTTATGTCAGCTTCAATCTGGGTCCTGAAATTTGTCTCTGCTAGGATTGCCCCAGCTAAAAATGCTCCAAGCTGGATTGTGACATTACATACAATTGACACAGAGGTATTCAATATTTTCCATAATCCCATTGTCAACCCAAACATAAAACACTGTACATTGAAAAATAGCGAACCGTATCACTGAAGCCCAATTTCTGTGTGAGTAGTGAAGTCCCAGCAATAGTCAGCAAGCAAAGAGCGACAAAAGCCTCTGAACTTCTTGTATCTGCTACAACCTGAATTTCACCAACAATTTACTGACTAGAATGTATCAAAAATGAGTCTGGATTTGCAAGCATTTAGTTTTTTGGATAAATTCCTTTGTGAAGTATATTCCATACAAACCTCAAAAATTCTTCTAAGAAAAAACTTTGCTCCAAAAGAAAGCAGGCCCAATCCACCTAATGCCTTCAAACTTTCTTGAGCAAGCATGGGCCAAATACTTCCCTCAGTCATATTCTAGAATAAGAAATAAGATAGCACGGGGTGAACAATATACACACAACTTGATGAATCTGATAATGAAAAATAACCAATTTAGTTAATCATAGGAAATATAATACTTAAGCAAAATCCGAAACTACATCAAGGAAAAAGGTCAGCTTTCAATAGAAGTTGGAGTCCGATGACCTAAAAGTCCTACTTTTGATATTTGAAGTTAAAAAAAATACCATTTAAATGTAGAAAGTGAAAAAGAACAGTATGAGCACAATGCTGTAACATGGTGTGTATGCACAAACTCACACACATACATGTAGGCATGCATAAAGAAAAACTTATAGTAGATAGGTATAAACACAAAATCTAAATGAATTTTTTTAGAGAAGTGAAGGGTTCTGTGTATATCTTTGATAAAACAATGCTCCACGATTTTTTGTAACCTAAGAGTTTCAGATACCATGTAAAGGATCAACTTTGTTTAAGCTGTTTTGTGGATGCTCGTGAACAGTTTTATATCTAACAATGCCCCAATGACTTAAAAACTGACATTATACTCTTACCATAAAAGAGAGATAGAATTTTTTTTAAAAAAAGAAAAGAAAGAGAGATAGTTCTGAAGAAACAAGCAAGATCGACCTTAATAGGCTTCCAACTATTGTATTATAATTTATAGTTGGGAAAAGTTCAAGTATATTAGAATTTACAAGTGCTGTACATATAAGCCCTACCCATATTCTAACCATAGCTTGAACAGATAAGCCTATATATTCTTGTTGTAATACATATTCTGTCACTCCTTAGTCTAGACCATAGATGAAAATGATACCCAATTTGTTAACTTAAGTACAAGTGGCTGATTCCAGTCTAGTAATTAGTCTATGGCTATGCTCCAACTTTTCACATAAAAAGTACCACATGGTAGTTAAGTGTTGTACACACGAGACTAGCACCCCCAAATTACAGGCCCATATAAAAAAAAAGGGCAACCCGGCCTAAAGCTCCCGCATACGCGGGGTCTGGGAAGGGTTCCCACCTTTTTGGTGTATTGTACGCAGCCCTACCCTGTTTTTCCATATACTAACGTATATTCTTACTACAGATATTACAGTGTAAATATCATCACCAAACAAAAAATGCATTTTTGCATGTATCCCAAAGCACAATAAAGAGCTCTACCAGACCTAAAACTGTTAACTCCCAGTCCATAAAGAAGCAACCAAAATGACAATGTGTTAAACAGAAAAAGTGAAAATGTGAGATACATGTTAATATTATTTGCAGTTTACACCTCACCTGGCTCTCAAGTACTGGAAGTATGACCAAAAGAGGTACAACAGCTATGTCCTGGAGATAACAAGCAGTAGAAAAAGGACAAAATTAATTCAACCAGAGCTTTTGTTTACCAACACCAAACTTGTCAATGTTAATGAGGCATATCAGAAGATATCAGCAGGTAACCTAAATTATCAATGATTTAGAGCAACATTTTTTGTGATAATAAAATTACATGGAAGATGAAGACGGTGTAACGTAACCAAACAAGGGTATAAGACAAAAACCTGCAAAAGAAGTATCCCAAGGGTTGCTGAACCAAGCCTTGTAGGAAGCTCGCCTTTCTCTGCAAGAAGCTACAAGCATACAAACGTTTGATAAATTGCATTGTCCATGTTAAGTGTCACATCACAATGGTTTCATGCATGCAGAATGCCTAAAAACCAATAATGTATAACATGCTTATAACATTATTTCCATTGTAATTTCTCAGTTAACATAGCAAAAAGAAATAGCATATGAAAGAACAACATTGGATAACAAGTGTACAACTGTAGAATTAGTAACATACATCACAAGGTACTACAGATACATCAACATCATGACTTTTGTACTAACAAAGTACAGGACTTGCCTAGCTTATTTCCAATTTCAAATGTATTCGAAATCACAAATACCTGTAGAACAAATGCAGAGGATGACAGAGAGAGAGCAGCCCCAATCACTACAGCTTCATCGACACTCCTGATGTTCACCTATAAATATCTCAAAATAAATTAAAGGTTAAAGCAAGAAGCCTCTTCTAGTTTCCTCGATAACACACATTTTCATATCAAGCTATAATTAATTATCTATGTTATCAAAAGTCGTCTTGAAAGAGCTGTTAGGTGTAGGTCTACAGTCAGGTTTTTAAGAATGATCCTTATGCAAAACCCATTTAAGAGGAGACAAAGCATGGGCACTTGAGTTGAAATTATACTTTAGTTAGAAGAATAGGGACATTATGGATTGAACACTATATCCTATAAGGTGCAGTCGGCTACATGAATTAGGCAATGTCATTAGGCTCTATCAAACACCACTTTGAACAGTAGATTTCGTTGTTGACTTAGGCAGAAAGGATGATGTAGCATCTTGTCAACTAGGACCTTGTAAAATGTCTAGGAAGTCGGAACCATGTTGCCTATAATGGATGAAGTTTTAGAGACACTTCTGGTCTTTAAAGACAGCTAAACCAGATTAATTAAGTAAAGTGGCTTAAGGTCAGGGTGACTTGTAGCTTGGTGCAAGTTTGCAGAACCATCAAATCAGCTATATCCCAAGAAGACCATAAAATCAACAACAGAAATATACCTCATTTACACACACAAAAAAAAAAAAACTTATTTGAAGTGTCTGTATCTGCATGTGCGTGTTCTGTTACTTCTGTATGTCTCTTACCAGAATGGCTGTAGCTTACAATAATGACAAAAATACAAACAAGAAACAAAAAATGCATAGACATAGGTCTTACCAGATCAGACCTTGAGTGGAAAAGGAATTCCAAAATCTTTGTTCCAACAGCTCCATTTGGTGGAAGCTCAAAAGCCGTGAATGCTAAAGTAGATAGTAGAACCTTCAAAAATGTTAAAATGATAATTAAAATAAGAAATATGGACAATACAGATCAAAATTAAATAAGAAATTAGTGTTTTCACTTAGAAGTTGAAGAGAAATTATAAATAATGAATGACTAAGTATAACAAATCAATAACAAACATCTATGTTAAACAATGAGTAAATTGAGTGGAATGGCTTAAAAAATTCGCTTTACATGTCCACTGTCACTGCCAAAGCATCATACCTGTGTCAGTCCCATTCCAAAGGCATATTTTGCAAGAGCCTTCAGACGTGCTAGGGAAAGTTCTAAACCCATCTCAAACAGCTGAAAAGAAATAAGCATTATTTCAGAATAATTATGTACCGTTTATTTCAGAACTATTACAGAGGATTATCATTTATCACCATGACAGGAATATAGGTTATTCATGCTTTTTGATCATTATAAGAAGTTCTTCTAAAACCTCTGGTCATATTTTAATGTGCATGTTTGCTACCTTGTCTCGGAACGTATGAGAACATAACAGAAAATGTGCTACATCTAAGTTCCAAAATCCAAGTTTAGGTTCAAACAATGCTGCTATTGAAATTATATAAAGTAAAATGGGTCAATCACTGAGATTTGGGACCTATGCAGAAAAAAAAAATAAACAATACAGATAGAAGTTGAACTTACATGCATAAATACAAAAAAAAAATGATAAGAATTCATTTTGAAAATTAGAGTTTGCAACACCAGAGTTCCAGAGAGAAAAACTCGGCGGAGATGTCTTCTTTGATTATGGTATATATAAAACACACTAAAACATTTAGTGTACTTTATCAGGAACCTGGTGAAAGGAAATAATTTAAAACCTGACTATAATCTCCTTCTAAACTTTCTTTAAAAACTAATAAAACAAGAAACACTAAGTAAAATGACAATCACAGGATATTGATATCGGTGTGGACTACCGGTTTTTTTTTGTTTTTGAAATAGAGCAATAACATGCTAAAATATGTTTGCATATATCACAGTTCCAATGATACATTTGAGGGTGACAAACTAATGCTAAAAATATATATGAAGTTAAAGAAGAAAATTAACAAGAGTAGCAGCGTCACCTGACTGAGATTTATCTTACCAAGAAAAGGATCCCCCATTCAGACAAAACTTTAACATCTTCAAGGTTCCTAATTAAACCAAACTGATTTAGCACCACTCCAGCACAGAAGAAACCAAGTATCTGAAAACAATAACCATTATATTTATTAAGGCAATAAATTATGGATTCTTTTTACATCATCTAATGCCTGTGTTTGTTTGATTAACTTAAAAAATGCATTAATCCATACTAATAAAGAGTATTACATAATAATGATTATTGAGAAATGAGATTATGACAAAGCCATCAAGAAATTCTTACAGGACTGGCTTTAATTAATTTGAATGAGGGGACAATAAAGACAGTGACGGCCAAAAAGGTAAGGGTATCCAGTCCTAAATCATTGATGACTTCAACGGCACTAGCAACATCATATGTAACATTTGTTTGTAACCGATCCCACCGTAGTGGCCTATGCTTGGAGAAATAGGATAAATTCCAACCAGAAAATGAAGGAGCATCCAGAGGCCTTCTTCTAGTGAATTTTTCTGATGCAGCAGTACTTTGACATTGAAACGGAACGTGCTTGTCAACTGAATAATGCGTTAACATAGAACTTGTACGAATCCGCAAAACAGCACGAGAATAACCGGGACTTTTTTGTTTGGTCAGGTCATATCCCTGCAGAGTATATTCAGAACAAGCAATCAACAATACAATTTTAAGAGAGGGAAACCAATAAAATGTTTCACTAAAACTAATAATTTTAACACTTTAAAAAAAAAAAAAATCTACAAATAGAGTACAATTTGTTGACACCGTACAAACCAAACATTTGTGTTACTTTTTAGTCAAAAAACAATTGTGTTATTTTGATACACTATTTGTTGACACCGTAGAAACATCATACGTGTGCTACAATTTACAATTAGACATGAACTTTATTACATGGCTAACACAATTGAGATACATAAGTATTTACAATTAGCATATGGTTGATGAATATCATGTATATTTGAAGACAAATATTTTTTTACACAACCTTGTTCATTCCTTCTTTACATAGATAATATAGTTCAAATATGAGATTAATTCCGTTTACACCACCTTATTTTACTCCTTAACTGTCAGTCCACTACACGTAATTAATCACATATTTGAACTATATTAACCATTTAATCAAGAAACAAATGCGTCAAAAAGTTATTGTGTTCAAATATCATATGGTAAATATAATTAACCATGTATTGGAACTGCGTTAAAATAACACTTCTGGAATATGAATATGCACAGGAGTGAGCAGCAACATATTTAAAGTTTTGTTGAATTTCCAATTTTGTTTATATATATGATAATAAAGAATACGGATTGAAGTTACCTTGATGGTTTGGGAAGAAGCTAGTAAAGATTCCAACATAGTGGCAGTGGGAGTGGCAGTGGTTAATTAGAAAGTAACAAAACCGAAGTTCATTTGCATTTGTTTGTTCAAAATTGTATTGAGAGATAAAAATAGCCACACACAAAAGAAGAAGAAGAAGAAGAAGAAGAAGAAAATAGCTTAGAAGTATTAGTGGATACTTGAAAATAATGGAGGAGGAGAAAGATACACGTAGACTTGGGAAGAAGAGAGGTGAAATATAGAAGAAAACAAAAGGCTTGTAGAAAGGATTTGGATATGGTGTTGGAATCTTACGTGAATAAAAATATGAATTGTGTGTCTGTGAATTGTTGCCATCTCAGCAATTCAATATTTGCGTCTACTGATGTGGAAGTTGTGGATCACAAATATTTATCAGATTTTTCATGTTGGAGAGACAAATACGTGGTTTACCATGTGGCAATTGCTTTTTCTATTTAGCATAATTTCATTTATTCTTAGTGTCATTCAGAAAATAGAAAATAAATAGTATATGATTCCCTCAAAAACAAAAATATACTCTCATTTTTATAAAAAAAAATAACAAATATAGTTAAGTTTTTGGTCAATAGGGCTAAAATTCACCTTTTTAAAAATATAAAGTAAAATCATTTAAAAAAGAAGAAGATAAAGGACCAAAACAAATTTTTGGTAAAAGATATAAGACTTAAAAATATATTTAAACCAAAAGTCTTATTTTATGTCAAAAAAATAAAACATAACACTTGTTATATTTTAAGGAAGTAGATTGACGAAAATACTATTACGACAATTTTATTTCTACAAGAAAGGTTTGATTAAGAACTTTCTTTTGGTAAAACTACAGTATATTTAAAGATCTCACTTAATCTTGGACCGGCTTCGAAAGTCAGGGGTCAGGGGATGAAATGTTGATGAAGATAATCAATAATCGAGATGAAATGAAACAACATTCATTTCAAATATGCAAATTAATCATAATCCAAAGGGAAACCGATGGTGTGCATGTGCAATCAATGCATAAAATTTCCATGCCCCTAATTAAACAACAGTGGATACTTCATACTTCATGTCTTTAACATAGTTTTTTTTATTATTAAAAACAGCTTAATAGGTTCAAACACAATTACACTCTATGGCATCGAACTTCTTCATACCAAAACAGTCTCAGGAACAATACAGGCACTTGTGAACATAATACAGGCCCCCAGGAGAGGATGGAAATAAATGAACATCTGGTTTAACATTTATTTAAGCTGCATAATTTAGGTACCACTCTATAAGCCACAGTCCCAATTTCAGTACTGTTATAGTTCTTTATGGACCATGAGCATCATATGATGTATCCACAGAGTGGACTTCATTGTAAATAACTAGGAATTGGCTGGCGCAAATTTTAGTGAAATGCTATTGACACAGTGGCGTTCGTTCGTGGGTGTCGGAAATCCTTCACCTTTAAATACATGACCGAGGTGTCCCCCACAAGCAGCACATGTTATTTCTATCCTCATTCCATCTGGGTCCGGCTGGTGGTGAAACACATAAATTTTATCAGGTTTATAAAGACTTATTGCTGATGCAGTAATAGTAATATGCAAAAATAGTAAAGAAAAGGCAGCATAAGAACAAATAAACTCACGTGGCGGTTTATGGCTCCAGGAACACCCTCATAGAAGGCTGGCCAGCCACAACCGGAATTGAATTTTGTCGTTGACTTGTAGAGTGGAGTCCCGCAACCTGCACAACTGTAGACTCCCTCCCCAAAAAACTTGTCATATTCTCCTGATCCAGCGTACCTTGATAATAATACCAAAACATTTTCTTGTTAACAGAAAAGGAAATCTCAATTTGAGTCTATATATCATCAGCTGTTATTTGTTCGAGTTGACAGAAAAGTATTGGTACAAACAATTATATTTAGTGTGAAAGAGAGTGAAATATATTAAACTCAAACAGTTCAGGTAAAATTTTCATCAACACAGTAGATAATAGATATTACAAAATCCAAAAAGATATAACATGTGAAACATGGACTGCAGGTTTTTGTCTAATCAATTTCCTAAGATTACCAATTTAATATGACAAAATCATCATCCAGACTACACATTTAACACTTGACTTTCTCTCGATATTTCCTCCAAAAAAAAAATATAAACAAATATACATTTATATGTAATTATATATGATAATGGGTATTTTTTTTATAGAATATCGAAGTTAAAAACTCTTCAAATATTGAGATATTAAAATTTCATTGCAAGACCACCTCAAGTAATATAAAATGCTATCTTCTCCCATTAATATTATCATGTTAGAAGATTTAGTAGTTACTCCAATAACACCATTGCCCCAAAAACCATACTCCAACAAATTAATTGCATGCTGACAAAACTATGCAAGAGATCTTTATGTTCTTTTGACAGCATCTTCTCTTGACACCTGCTAAACTTCTACTGCATCACTCCTCCCTTCTCTAACCATTTACTGCAAAACTTTCCTCGTCTCTAATTTCCAAAACATCTCCTTAACCACCAAAAGCCTACAACATTGCTGCTCCTCCAATTTAATCTCCTCTGCTTCTCTTCCCTGCCACATGCCTATGATAATATCACACAAACAACAAAGAACCAAAATCATATGAAGCCCTTATATCTCCATATGTTAATCCTCTATATCCTTTTCCATTTAAAGGGCATGAGTACAACAAATGCTGAAACTGTGACCTTTCAAAGAGCATGAGTAAAATGATATCATGTTTCAAAATGTTATATAAATGTGTTAGTTGTAGTATTGTATGAAAATCACATATGCTCAACTATGCGGTGCTCTAAATAATGTGATACAGAAAATGGTGAAGATTTTATTCCCTAATTCGCATCTCTGATAAGTTTTTAATAACTAAAGACGAACACCGCAGACTTAAATGTTATAATATGATGTTAAAGTTATATTGATTCATCAAAGACATGCACCGACCCCATTTACTTCAAAAAAACTAACTGATTAATTCTTATAGTTGTAAATCAGTAAAAGTTGTGCCTTAATTCAACATAGAGCTACAAAAGTAGAGGATGAAAGACAACACACCCCAGTTACATTTCAAGCATGATACAGATCCCAAAACTATAATTGTCACATCAAATCTGCATCACCCAACCAGCCCGATGTCAGCCATAGTGTTTGTACTCAATTGATTTTAAATTTTGGCCTCTTTCAGCATGTTCTATCCAACTCAGTTGAAAAGTCCTTACTTCCTTCTACTTCAAATGAAACTGTAATACTCCCCATGTATATTTGCAAAATATGCAGATAAATTAAGCGCTCAGGTGTTCATCAAGTTTGGGCCCTTCTCGTCAAGTGCATACAATATATTAGCACAAGAAATGGGTAAGAAAAAATTCTGAATGAACACAACTTACTCGCTCTTGAACAATGTTATACTCTTTCCGTCCCAAAATAATTGAGCTATTTGATCATTTCACACATATTAAGTAAAGTGTATAAGTGAAAGAGAGATGAAAAATGGTTTTAAGTGTCCTTGTCTAAATATTGGTGCATTCACCATTATCATAAATGCAAAGTGGAAGATGTTGAACTGAAAGTGATGAAAATAGTATTAATTAGAGTGTAGAATTGGAAAAAGGTGATTAATATAGCATTGGAAAGTGAAATGGGTCATATATTTTGGGACAATTTTTTTAAGGCTCGATTATTTTGGGACGGACGGAGTAATAGTCATAAAGTTAAGCATAGAACTGTAAAGAGAATTGAATTAAAAACCATGTTAGAAGTAATTTCAGAGATGGGTTCGAAAATGTTGGCCATTCGTGTTATAATTTTTTGAGGTTAGAAAAGTTAGGGATTCAGAAATACAGAAATGGAAGTAAGATATTTGATAACTTGATATGCGGAAAATTCAGCCAAAACCATATATTGTGTGGATAATTATGTGAAACACATAGAATGTAAGAAACTTTTCTTCTCTCTAGTGTGATCACCTAACTTATATGAAATTGAGCACATTTACGAGTAGTTGTTTAATGTTTACATAATATTATTTTGTAGCCTTTCTTGCTGGAATACTCCACTTAACTTAACCAGATCATCTTCATGTACTTGTCCTTTAGAAAATGAAGTTAAAGTTTATAAATAAATTCAAAGATTTCCTACATAGAAACATGATGCTTGGTGGGTCCATTTCATTAAGCCATAATAAAACTTACCACTTACCATAGTTTTCATAGTAATATAGTACATAGTTACCTATTTGGATAAATAGCTCAACTCAGAGCTAATAGCATAAAGTGCTTATGTATAAGCTATTTCTATAATATAAATAAAATCAAACTGTTTTCACTTTTCATATAAGCATAAGCTGATCTCATAAGCTATTAAAAGGTTGATTGATTGAGAGATGAAATAACGTACTCGGTGCCTTTCTTTCTCAGAATTCGAAACTGCTCAGGGGAGAGAATAGCTTGCCATTCTTCCTCCGATTTCTGGACCGAGCCAGGAGTAGGTGCAGCTGACATGGCGACAATTCCACCGCGGAAACCACGCTTCGGCTGACGAATGGAGATGGTAGGGAGAGAGTTGAAGAGAAAGGTAGGGTTAGAACGAATTGAGGAAATGGGTTTGATGACGTTGAAAGAAGAAAGAGGTGTTATCCTTAGGATATTCACCGTCATCTTGTGTTCATCAAGGTATGTGTGTGACACTCGCGCAACCAAATATGTACCAATTGTTCTTCTTTGGATAATAAACTAGAAATGGAATTTGTACTATCATTTTCCTCTCACTTTTAAACAATTTTCTATCTTCTTTCTATTTCTTTTTATCTCTGTATTGTATAAGAGAAAATAAATAGATTGTTACAAAATAGTTTTTTAAATATTACAATTCATAATAAATAAGTGGGCAATAGTCATTTTGGTCCAATGTGTAATGAATAACCATAATTATCAAAATTTCAAATTAGTACTTTCAAATTAGTACTAGATTGTGCACTTCGTTACTCAAAATAGTCTTTAACAATAAAATATTTCGTTAATATAATCATATTAGTCCTTCAATATACTTATTTGTTGTCATATCAATCTTTATAAGTACTTACTTATTATCAATCCATTCCCTATATTAAAAGAGTTACCATGAGTATTGTCGAATTATTTTAACATCATTGATTATTTTGACTAACGGAGTGTATGTCCATAGATTATTTTGGAATTTTGATACATTGAGTTATTGTCATTACTTATTACACATTCAGAGACCAAAATAATTATTACCACGATAAATAAATGACGTGAGACCGATCTTTCAAAACCCATATTTTAAAAGTAATTAATATACGGTGAATACGCTTCTCCGTCACTAAATTTTCATCAATCAATTAATTTTATCTCAAATTAAAATAGTTAGAATGTTTATGAATTTTATAATATTTTGTAACAAAAAAAAAAGAATTTCATAATATTTAATTAATTTAGTTTTTTCCGTCAAGTTTTATCATTAAGATTATTGTGTGTCATGTTAACATGAGTCTCTGCACATAACAATGTATTCTTCTTGACAACTGATACATGTTCATGGATTAGTTAAAACTTCACCTGTACTTATACAAAGAGAATAAAAGAGTTTGAACTCGTTTTTTTCTTACATATATTATCCTTCTTTTAACAACATTACTTATTCTTCTACGGTATGTATACTATACATAAAGAAAAACATGGTTTTGAGTTGTCCTTTTCACTTTTGATTATAGCTTTAAACAAATTTAACAATAATAATATTATTTTCTGGTGTTGTTCAAAAATATGATAATTTATATTATATTTTTTATATTGTTGATATAGTTGAAAAAAATAAATATAGTTTGTTACAATATAAAAACGTAAAATATTTATTATTTATATCTAAAATTTTAAAATGAAAATAATTTTAATCATAATTTTATAAATACTATTGTTCAAAATTTACACTCATTAGCGCAGTAAAAAAATATGACAAATGAGCACTTCGTGGTCGCCTGAACACTACTGTATATAAAAAGGATAAGATTTTAGGATGATTTTTTTATTATTTCAATTATACCCTTAAATAGATTTTTCTATATCAAGGTTATATTATTGGTGTTGGTCAAAATAATAAAAAAATTATATTATATTTGTTAAATTATTGTTGTCATTGAAAAAAGATAAACATGATTTGTTGGGTTAGTAATAATTTGAAAGTTGTAAATATTTGTATTTATAATTTTAATAAAAAACAAAATTTTATATAAAATACATTTCATTAATTACACGCGTCAGCGTAATATAAAGAATGGAAAGACAGACACCGTTAATGACAATAAGAATAATCTCACTACAATATAACAATATCTTATTTGAAAAAAGAGAAAATTTGTGTACGCTGAGGAGAGCTTATTTTGACTTATTTAGCAAAATTACAAATAGATACGAAAATATTAAAAAACAATCAATCACGGTATAAAATACAACATTTATTAATTTTTTTCCACTAACATACTCTTATTTATTGCATTTTAATCTTTTGTAACTATTTCACTAACTAAACTCCCTCTGACCCTCAATAGGTGACCTAGTTGACTTTAACACATGTACCAATGCATATGTTTTATCTTTGATATCTTCAATTCTCTCCTAAAAAAAAATGAAAATTTAATATTTTAAAAATATCCATCGAGACGAGTCCAACAACATCTTATATGATGTTATTTATCTTTGTGAATTAGTAGAAAAATATGATCAAAATATGTCAAGTCAATAATGTATATTGTCAAATAAGCCATCTATCTAGGGACGGAGGGAGTAATTAATAAGAATGTTTTAGTAAATGATACACATTTTGTCAATAAAACAACACTATTAATCATAGTTTTAAAAACCGGACCGGTCATTGACTCGGTGAGGTCACTGAGTCATTGGTTGAACCACTGGGTCACTAGTTGAATCACATGATTGAATCGGATGACTCAGTTGTATAACTCGGTCTTTATAAAAAAAAAAAGAGTTACATGTATATTAAACTAGATTAAATTGGATGGCTCGGTTGATAAAAAATATAAAAAAAAAAAACTCATGACATCTATATAAATATAAAAGAATATAATTACACAAATTATCATAATTTGACAAACTCATTTTAAAATATAAACCTAGTTACAATAAACATAAGTAGGTAAAATACTTCATATTCCTTTTCTATTTTTTTTAATATATCTCATGCATAATCAATAAAGTAGTAATTTTTATAAAATATAGGCATATAATATTTAAAAAGGAAAATCATTTTAAAAATATTAAAAGGTGAAGTAATAGTAATTGTATAAAAGATTCCCTAAAAAAAAAAGTAATTGTATAAAAGATAGCTATGTTCACTTTTACGATTAAAAGAAAAAAGAAAGATAGAACTTTACTAAGTTCTCTCAAAAAAAAAACTTTACTAAGTCTTAAATGCGGACCAATAAGTAGAATTTTAATAGGTATAAATGCTAAACGTCAACTGAAGCAGCTGGAAACATGACCTATTTTTGATGTTGCAGTGGCGCCTCTTCCCTTGCTGTCGTCTTTTATTCTTTCTAAACCAAGAGATCTACTTTCATCCAAACAAGTAGATCTCAAACAAAGAACATATGACAGATCTAAAATTTTGTTCATCTTTTTATGTTAATTACCAGTTAATTAATTTCAATCTTTCGCACATCTTCTTCCCTTTTTTCGTCAGATCTGCTATGTTCTATAATATAATTCTCAGCTTCTCTGTTTTTTTTTTGTTGTCCCGGTCCGGTTCACCAAATCGGCCGAGTCACCGGTTTTCAGCGAGTCACACCGGTTCAACTGCATGACCGATCCAATAAATAGACCGAACTAGATATGTCCCCGATTCATGGTTCAACCGGTCGGACCGGTTGGTCCGAGTTGGATTTTAAAACTATGTTATTTGCCATCTAACTAGTGATATATGTATAACCATTTTAAACAACTTTGATGACAGCTTTTATTTTCTCTCTTTTTATTGGTCCAAAATAATAGAGAGAGAAAAAGGAAGAGAGACAATAAAAATATAATCTGAGTATGAGAGAGAAAATTGTCAAAAAATTATAATAAAGTAGTTGTATAAATATCATTTCTCTAATCATCTATATCTACACTACAAAGAGAATAGGAGATTCTCGAAGAATTTTGAGTTGACTTTTTTGTTATTCATTTATACCATAAACAAATTTTCATATAATAATGTTACTGGTGTTATTAAAAAAGATAAGAATTTTTGTTATATTATTGTTGTCATTCAAAAAGGTAAATATGATTTGTTATTTTTGTTACATTTGAATTTTTGTTGGTGTCATTAAAAAGATAGGAATTTAGATTATATTATTCTGTTACATTGTTGATGTCATTGAAATAGATAAAAAAAACCAATTTAGTTTGTTATAATTTAAAAGCAACAGACATTTATAATTTTAACGCAATAAAAAGAGCAGAACGACCGGCACATGAGTGTCCGTCTTTTCGCTAGTTATATATAAAGAAAATATGATGTTTTAGATTTTTTTTTCTTCTTTCAATTATAGTATTAAACAAATTTGAACATAAAAATGTTATTTTGTTATTGTCTTTCAAAAAGATAAGAATGTAAATTATATTTGTTATATTTTTTAAAAGATATTATATTTGTTACATTATTGATATCATTAAAGATAAGTATAGTTTGTTACAAAATATTTATTTATATATATTTTTTTTACATTTTTTTTTATATATTCTTATAACTTCAATCAAAATTTCATATAAACCAATATTCATTCCTTAAAAAAAAATATAAAGCAATATTCGTAATTTATCGCTAATTTATACGCGATAAGAAGACAAGCGTTAGTTTTCATAATAATAATAAGAGAAATGCTTAACATCCAGACAAAACCTATCACGAATAGTCCACGAGTGTAGTAAAATTTTATTGAGAGGACCTGTAAATTTGTATATGCAATCACCAACTTCTATTATTTTGTTAATTTAAATTATCTTATGTGTGTCACCTCAACTTTATGTTATTTTCATGGCAGTTGTCATCACATGCAAAGATTACTCAATATTTCAATACTTGTGAAGTCACGTATCAAATAAGTATTTCAACCATGCATGTGTTCTTTTTTTTTACTGTCTCTATTTAATAGTAGTAGCTAGCTATATAGAGGATAATTGATAAAAAAAGAGTTACATGGATGAAACCAAACAGTATTCGAGACAATTTCGTGTTAAAACCCGTCGGGATATATAGCATAGCTGTAATAATAATAATAACAGTATTTTTGTATCGTAAAAAAGAAAAGTGTAAAAAATAAAATAGGATTGAAAGTTGGAACTTGGTCCAAGCAAGCAAGGACGGAGTCGGAGAGAGTTGTTGAATGGGAATGGGAATGGGTCGGTGATGTAGGCGTGTGGAGAAAACGCGAACCATTACTAAACCAAATCAACCAACCAACCATATTGTAATGTTTCTTTCTTTCTGATACCTGTTCCACTTTTTGTCTGGTCAAATAAAATACGCCGCGCCCATTCATAAATTATTACTCCTACTACTATTCCTTGTATTCTTAATTCATTCATATTTGCACCCGATCACACTCATTCCTTCCTTTGCAATCTCTATGGCGGCCGCGGGTGGCGCATCCTCCTCCACCGCCACTCTTCGCTCCTCCGTCAAATTTTCCCCTGCTCAATTTCCTAAATCCACATTCATTCCCCATCGACTCTCTCTTAACACCCCCAAAATTCCCAAATGCACCCTTCGTTCTGATAATCCCCTTCCTCAAAACGTCATCGTTTCCAAACCTTCTCCTCTCGAGCTCCTTAAAACCTCTTCAGCTGACAGTAAGAAATCATCAAAACTCACATCTTCCGATTCAATTCAATTAAAAAAAAATCTTATAGGGTGTTGAGCTGAAATTTTCTGTTTTTTTGTTTGTTTTAGGATATACGAAGGAGAAAAGCAGCATAATTGTGATTGGACTCAACGTTCACACTGCTCCCGTTGAGATGCGTGAGAAACTTGCAATTCCAGAAGCACAGTGGCCTCAAGTTATTCAAGAGTTATGTGCTCTTAATCATACTGAAGAAGCAGCTGTTCTTAGCACATGTAATCGAATCGAGATATACCTTGTTGCCCTCTCTCAACACCGCGGTGTTAGAGAAGTCACTGATTGGATCTCCAAGGTATGTATTCATATATCTTCATCCTCATGAATGAACCATCAATTTGATCAATATAGTATATGAAAATCCGTCAATTTAGTCCCTTAAATCTTAATACCAGAGACTAAATTTGACGTATTCTATATGGTTTATGGCCTACTTATTATATTTATACAGTTTACAGAGATTAAATTGATGGTTTATTTGTTCTGTATTAATAATATTTATTGCTTTAATGTTGACTAGAGAATGAATTAATCCTTTTTGTATTCTTGCTTTGATGATTTTGCAGCGAAGTGGGATTTCGGTACCTGAGATTTCTAAACATCAGATCTTGTTGTATAATAAGGATGCCACACAACATCTGTTTGAAGTAGCTGCTGGTCTTGACTCCCTTGTTCTTGGAGAGGGTCAAATTCTTTCTCAGGTTAAACAAGTTGTTAAATCTGGACAAGGAGTGCCAGGTTTTGATAGGAAAATTAGTGGCTTGTTCAAGCAGGCTATCTCTGTTGGAAAACGGGTTCGAACAGAGACTAACATTTCATCTGGGTCGGTTTCTGTTAGTTCAGCTGCTGTGGAGTTGGCGCTTATGAAGCGTTCAGAGTCTTCTTTTGGTGATGCTAGGGTGTTGGTAATTGGGGCGGGGAAGATGGGGAAGCTAGTGATTAAACATTTGGTTGCTAAAGGGTGTCGAAAAATGGTTGTTGTTAATAGAAGTGAAGAGAAAGTCAATGCCATTAGGAAGGAGTTGAAGGATGTTGACATAGTATATAGACCTCTTTCTGAGATGATGGAATGTGCTGCTGAGGCTGATGTGATCTTCACTGGTACTGCATCTGAGTCCCTTTTGTTTTCAAAAGAGAACGTGGAGATTCTTCCTCCGGTTGGCCAAGGTGTGAGAAGACGGCTCTTCGTTGATATATCGATTCCAAGGAACGTGGATCCGGGTGTGTCGGAACTGGAGAATGCGCTAGTGTACAATGTGGATGATCTTCGGGAAGTTGTTGATGCTAACAAGGAGGATAGACAACGGAAAGCTATGGAAGCGCGTGGAATTATTGAGGAGGAATTGAATACATTTGAGGCATGGAAAGACTCTCTTGAAACTGTTCCTACTATTAAGAAATTTAGAGCTTATGTTGAAAGGATTAGAGCTTCTGAGCTGGAAAAATGTTTGTCAAAGATGCGTGGTGACGTCTCGAAGGAACAGAAAGAAGCAATGTATGCCCTTAGTATGGGTATTGTGAATAAGCTACTTCATGGTCCTATGCAGCATCTGAGGTGTGATGGGAATGATAATAAATGTCTTGATGAAGTCCTTGAAAACATGCGTGCTCTCAACAGAATGTATGATCTTGAGACAGAAATATCATTGATGGAAGAAAAGATCAGAGTCAAGATGGGAAAGGCTAAGAAGTAAAGTAGTAAACTATTCTTCTTGGAATGTTCTTCATTTCATGCCATTCCTATGGTGGCTGCAACTGCAAGCCTCTCCAACTTGTACATTACAATAGTATCTCTTTCAGGCCCTTGGGAGACTCATTTTTTTAGTTATCATTTTTTAACATTATACGGAGGGGACTATACATTGGTATCCCCATACAGAATTTAACACGTTAAATTTTTGGAGATGAGGTTGATATTGGAGTGTAGTTGAAGATTCACGCTCCGCATGACGAGATGGTTATTGTATTTTTAATATTTAATTGTTAGCATTGCAATTTGCAAATGCTGATTTTTAATATTAGTCTGAAATGATGTTTTGAAGTATACGTATCTGGTTTTAATATCTTTTCTGTCAATCTTTTGGTATGATTTGCCTTGCAAAATTGGATGGTTAGACAACCACAACTTGTCTAATTGTTTCAGGAGACTTTTGCGGTAAATGCAAGAGTGGAAGAAGGTGCTCTTATAATCATAAATTTAAGTATGTGAGCATCATTCATTCTTGCATAATCTGTTTTTATTTCCTGGCAATTTATCATACAAATCATCGTTCTCAACAAATTCCGGGTGTGACTTGGAACAAAACTATGACCATGAAAGAACTAAAAATCTGTAAAGGGACATTATCCATGTTCAACACACGCTTACCCTCGCTATGGGTGCGTTTGTTTCACCTTTATAAAAAATAGATTGTGTTAAAATAATCTAGAGATTTATTTTTAGAGATTTTAAAAAAAAAATCGAAGTTATTTTTGTTTGACTACTACTACCCACAAAAATCCATTTAAAAAAAAAAAGAGTTTTAACTTGTACATGTGTTACCTCCTTTCTTTTGAAAAAAAATATACTAGATTTTGAGAAAAGCTAATCATAATAGCTTTTCATTTTAGGGAAAAAAATGGATTTTTTTTTTATAAAATGATTTATTTTAAAAATCCTAAACAAATACTTCAAAATGAAAAAAGTGATTCTTTTTTTAAAAAAATCTGAAACAAACGGGTTCAAACCAACGACAACATTTTTTTTAAGTAAACAACAAATTTTCTTTTGAATCTATTGATTTTGTGCATATCGTGTTTCGTAAATTTGAGATTAGTTATCTACCCGTGACGCTTTTTTAGTTAGCGTCAAACCGATAGAAATGAGACAACCTTGGCTATAACAACAAGTTTCAATATTGCCAATCCATCAACATTAGATCAATTTCTCTCTACATGGTCAAAGCTCAAAGGCATCTTCAGCAAAAACGGTCACGTGGATTCACAAGTAACGTAGAACTATTCAATTGTACAGACCAGTTTGATGCTAACTCGATCCACAACCCATTGCCCTTGACAATCTTTCATTTCACCGGTAAAATGAATAAATTGTCAAAACTCAAAAACATTATTGCTTATTAAAATTTCCTTCACAAGTTTATTAGTCTAATGTAATGCACTGTCTAAATATCAAAATTTTGAATAATAAAAGATTCCACAATACAATAGTAATAATAGATTAATAAAAGAATTCAATGTTAACATTTGACAAAGCCCTATGAAGAAATATATTTGAAATATTAATATTAACAAAAAAAAAATGTATTTAAAGTCAAAAGAAAGCCGCTTTATAGGCTTCTGCTCGGGAAAATTAGTGGCTTGCTTCTACATCAAAAGTCAAAGAGCAAAGCTTTTCTTCCATCCAACATCAGCCTTTGACATTTCTATGTACAGCTCAAGATTCTCATATATTGGTCCCACCACTTGGCAGCATGCCCCTCAACATCTCCAGTTTAAAATTTCACTGTATGGTAAGATATGCATCATTTAACTTGATAGTCTCTCCATTTTCTACAACTTACCAGTTCTTCTAAAACCGTCAAGTATCAGTTGTGATAAAATATCAACCCATGTGTCAGGGACACCCGGCAGACACCAATGCATGCAATCCTGACCCCAAATTGCAACTGCGTCTTTCCTTCCTAGCCATATGGCTGGATGAGCATCGGCTCTAAACTCACTTAAATGTGTAAAGTCAACCACGTGGATGTCTGTGCCGTGTAATACCTTTTCAATCACAAAATTCATCTGTCTTGCTTCCTTGTTAACTCCGTTGTTCCTGGGTTCAAACCACAAATCAAGCTGTTCAGGTGTTAGTATCCTGTTATTTAGGCCAATGCTTGAAAATGCAACGGGCAAAGAACAAAATGGAACGAAGTCTACCAGAAAATGAGAAATATTCGAGCCTTTAAAAAACATCAGATGTAATCTAGAGTTTGATATTGATGCGAGATGTTATGCAGGTGCATGGCAATAAAATTACGGAAAATAAGAGGTCAAGTGTTGCAACTCCATAGCAGAAGTTTGGGTGGGAGGAACGAACTGCGAGACATAACATTAGTAATTTTTAGAAATACACACCTCATTCTCCTCAAGTGGCTTGTTGAACAAGCAGCTGCCATTTTGATTCCAATCTCCACCATAAAAGTGCCTCGGGGATTGTAAACGCCAGAACTTAAGTGTGTTTCTAGGAAATTCTTTTTCTATATATGTGATCATGTTACCAAGAACAACTTTAAGTCCATCTAACATCTCGAGTGGAGGAATTATAGGTTGTCCTGCTTTATAGAAGACAAGAGGTTTCTCCTTTGGGAATTTGTCATGATTCCACCTATAAAAGACAAAATCAACAATGACTCAGTTTTGATTAACTTCTAGCTTATAGGAACTTTTTAACTAAAATAATTATTTAGTTTCGAATTCATGATAAATTTATTACAAGTCTACGGTTGCTTATGTAGAAGGTAAAAACTTATGAGATAAGCTATTAGTTAAAGCTATCATGGTTATTACAAGATTACTTCAGCATTTTCCTTCTATGATTACTTGTGGAAAAGTTTATCCAAACTAGATCTATATCTATAAACTCAATCATCCTAATGGTTGACAAAAATAACAGGGCAACCTAAAATTAACTAGAGATCAATTGCATCATAGCATATCTTGCTATATAAGTAACATCTTTGAGTACTTTCTTTCCAGGGTTTTCATTATAATGACATACTTAGCTCATTCAACTATTTATTAATGCATACTTTGGCAGTCAAAACTAAAACTATTTTTCAAGTGGTACTGGCTCATCCAGAAGTTTCAAGATTGAGGAAAAGTTATAATGAATTACCAGTGACCAGTATTAAACAGCAGGACATCATAGAAACCTGCAATTTTAGCCCATTCATCTGCAGGAACATCCACGTCAACTCGATGAATACCTTCTGATCCATCTTGCATCCCGGATACAGATTGCTTTGGCTGCCACCTTTGTTTAATCAGTAATTAGCACATATGGTTGGAGTTTCAAAATTCATAACGACAAAACAGTTAAACACGACAATTAACAAGCACCCAAAAAATAGGAAACAGGGATGGTTGATTTTATTGATTGCCGTCGCCATTCCTACTTTTTATTGATTCAAATCATAGCAAACTTTTAGTGTTCAATATAATCATTATTATCTAATTCAAAAATCCGTATCCCATGCCCTGTTAAAATTGCACTTAAAAAACAATTGGCATTGAAACCATAGGAAAAAGATGCCATCTAACATCCATAAACATATAATAACAAAAACATGAAGTTGATTAATAATTGAAATCTAAAAAAATATATTCTGTGGCGAGAAAGCGGCGCTGCTATCTTTGCTCAGATGCATGTTTAAACTTTACTATACTAGATTTTTCTTGGTGGGTATGCAGAAAGAACTTAATACGATGCACAGAAACTCGGGTAAGTGAACTTGTTAGAACAATGCAGATTGTAGAGCCTGAAGCAGGCATATCATATGCATATGCATCTGCATGCATGTCTTAAGGACTTGTTGGGATAAACAACTTAATAAAGCACTTAAGCATAGACACTTATTATCATATAAATGCTTGTTTATAAGTTATAAGTTATTTTTATGACAACATAAAATTAACTCAGATTCTTTTCATATAACCTGAAGGGTCATGCTAACAAGTGCCCAACATCTCCAATGGTGCTCTTACTAAGAGGTAGCTTAAGTGGTCCCTCCGCGTACACATCACATATTCACTTCATTTTTAAATTTAATGTCTAATAAGCACTCATTCACTCCAAACCAGCAACTCTTAAAAAATCACTCCATTTGTAACATTGAATTCATGCATTAATTTTTTATTTGAAATATGATAAAAGAAGTTGAATAAAGAATGCAAGGAACCACATTTATGCAAGAGAAGGACAATGCTCGTACAACCCTTGCATCTCAATAGTGATACTTCTTATTTCTTCTCCATGGGAGTAGCTAATAAGCTCTACATGCTATTAGGCAAAACATCTCCCATTAGTAGTCTTGCATTGAAAACAACGATTTTTAAACTTCTAAATATTCAAACTCACAACTTTCCAACACAATATTTCTATATTTGTTTCCTTAACCAATGCCCTAAGGGCACTCGCATTTTCCAAGCCTAAAAGCTGTTTTCATAAGCTATCCTATAAAGCTTACTAAAATAAGCCGAAAACACCTTACAGTCATGTCTGTTATTGTAAGTTCTCCCAAACAGTCTCACAATTGTTTGTCACTAAATAAGGTCAAATAACTCAATCCAAACAGGCTTTGAATCACAAATCATTCACTTACATTTCAGTCACCTATATAATGCAATCTATTTACAAAATTCTGAAGTTAAAATAGAAAAACAAAGAGTTGATGAATGAGAGTGTTACTTGTATTTGGAGAGCAAAACAGCACGATGATAAGCAACAGTAACATTAAATTTAGGAAAATAAGCACCCCTCCAAGCACCCTTCTTTTTCCATTTCCGTGCACCCTCATCAGCAACCCTAAGAATACACAAAAAAGAAACCAAAAAATTCTCATTGAGAGAATCTCCAACAAACCCAACATTCTTATTTCTCATCAAACCCAAAAACCGAAACGGGTCGATCCGATTCAAATCGCAGCCACGTGGGACCCATTTCCATGAATTGATCAAGCTCAGATTTTGGCGTTGGTTTCTGATGCAGTTCCATGCGTTTCGATGGAAGGGACACGTGTCGTCGTAAAGTGGGTTGTGGTTGGGATCGAAGACCCAGGTACCTTTGAAGAGGTTGCAGGTGGAGATTGTGAGTGATTGTGAGGTTGAAGAAGAAGAAGGTGTATTGAAAGATATGAATGAAGAGAAATAATAGAGAGATGCAAGTGTTAGTATGATGAGGAAAGGGAATAGATGTGAAGGTAGCTTTGGGGACATTCTTGTAATGCTGGGTTTGAATCCATGGCCACTCTATAAGATCAGTTAAACTAAAGAAAGGGGGTGAAAATATTTCTTCTTCTTTTTCCTTATTAATTTTTGTCAAAATTGCATATGTAGTCTTCTTAAGTTATCTCTTTTTACCGGGGTTGAATATATTTTTTAGGGTTAAATATGATTTTAGTTCCTATAAATATATCAACTTTTCGTTTTAGTTCCTTTAAAATTTTCCTTCAACTTTTAGTCCTTCAAAAATTTTCCATCTTTACTTTTGATCCCTCTTTTAAAGTAAACTCATATGTAGAATTCATATTTTTGAATAAAATTTTGCATAAAAATTCATAATATTATAAGAATCTCTCCCAAAAAAAATTAGAATTTTTTAACAAAACATGAATTTAATATGAATTTTTATATTTTTGATGGTTAAATATTCATATTAAATTTATGTTTTGTTAAAAAATTCTAATTATTTTTTGGAAATATTTTTACAATATTCTACACATTTACACAATTTCATTAAAAAAATAATACTAAAATTAACTTAAAAATAGGGACCAAAAGTAGTGATTGAAAATTTTATAGGGACTAAAAGTTGAAGGAAAATTTTAGAGGGACTAAAACGAAAAGTTGGTATATTTATAGGGACCAAAAACATATTTAACCCTATTTTTTATATCAATTTTTGTTTTAATTCTTCTATTTTTTTTTAATTTTTAGTTTTAATTTTTTTTTATCTTTACTTTTGATTAATCCTCTTAAAATGAACGATGAACGATTAACTATTAAGACCGAGACCTAAATATAATATTACAAGAATATCTCCTAATATTATATTTTGTTGAAAACTTATCATTTCTTTTTTAGAGAGAATTTTACAATATTCTACATAATTTCGTTAAAAATAAAAATGCTACACATAAATTCACTTAAAAATAGGATCAAAAGTGGTGGTTGAAAATTTTATAAGAACTAAAAGTCGAAGGAAAATTTTAAAGAGACTAAAATAAAAAGTTTGTATATTAATAGAGACCAAAAATATATTTAACTCTTTTTATTTCATTTTCTCGCTAATAAGTATCCTACGAACATTGTTTGAGGAATCTACAAAATTTCCATTTAGTCACGGGATATAACGTGAAGCTACTATTAGATGTAAAACAACAACTCTTAAAAAAGCCAAAGATTCAACCCGTGTTAAATTCCTAAGAAGACCTCGATAACCAAAATGACATGGGTTATCAATAGAGCTCCATCTACGTTAAGTTAGATCACATTATCAAGTGGATATTTTCAAGAAACTAGGCGAGGAACCTGGTAGATACTAGAGTTAGTGAGTCCCAAATCAAAGAATTAATTTGATTAAGAATTCTTCAGGTAGGACATGTGATATATGAAAAAAGATACATCATTATGAGTCTTCCATATAAACCAACATCCAATAATAAGTAGATTACCTCGAGACTCAACCGAACTATTCCCGGTCCGAGGAATGCTAGCAACACTCTTTTTTGAACACTCTTTCTAACACCCACTCTTTTATTGGATGAAATTCATGCATGTCCCACCACTTTGTGTGGGTTCTATTTCCAAAGTGTACACTCACAATGATTTAAACTAATAAAAGAGTGAGTGTTAGAGAGAGTTTTCAAAAGTGAGTGTTGCTAGAATTCCTCTCCTGGTCCAAAGAAAAAGATTCGCCTCTATGAGGAAAGAGAGGAAAAAAAAACCAAGAGAAAACCAAACTTGATAGACTAACGAGCAGTGTGAATAACAGTCTTAAGAGTAGCACCACGTCTATAACAAGAGTTGTCAAGAGAGGTGTTGTGAGCGAACTGGTGTAATTCATAAGCAAGCCAGTATGCAAGATAATCCAAACAATATGACAAATATTATATTTGAATTTTAAGCTTACAAATCCAAGATCAACTTACAAATGGTTGTTGTAAGTCAAACTTGTTCAAAATCCAAAAGTATGTTGATTTGGTAGCACGGGTGCCTGAAATAGAAGGCTTCCAAATAAAAATGTCTTAGGTAAGTGGAGATTAGTGAAGATTAAGTTGAAGTTTTATTTTTTTGAACATAAACATCATCAGTGTGAAGATGAGAATCTTATTGCTCCACAAAAGATATCCTATCACATAAACGACCATTAGAAAGTGATTTGTGAAATCAAATTGATATGTTGCATCATCCTACACCGTATAAGAAGATGCATAAACTTAACAACACAAACCAAAAGATAAACTAAAACATTTTGCATAAATGTAAATTTGATAACAACTGAACGTTGCAATTTCTTTTTTAGGGAAAACAGTGCAATTTTTTTATTGACAAAAGTGCAATTTTTGTATGGATCAAATCAAAAAATAAAATGGGATGAAAAATATATTTAATTCTCTAATTGTATGGTGTGTATATTAGTTAAAATAGCAATTAAATTCTTATAATTATTGCAAGACAAAAGATAAAGAAAATATCTGTCTGGAATGGGATTTGCAATAATTTAGTTGGCTAAGAATGCATACATATGAAATGTAACGTAACGTAACGTGAGTTTAATGGAAAATGGATATAAATCCGAGCAACAAACAAACAAGTTGACAAGCTGCACTGTACCCGGTCTCAGAAGTATCAAGCAAACAACAAAAATAACAATTAATAAAATACAACGCACTCCCTCGTCACTCACACACCACAAAGATTCTTCCTGTTCCCGCTTTCTCTCTCGATCTGCTACAGCTAAGGTACGTTACGTTTCGTGCACCTTCTTCGATTCTGTTATACGTTTCTTCGTTCTTGATTGATTTAGCCGTTGACTCTCAGATTCAGAACAATATGGATTGCGGTGCTGGCACGTGTTTGTTTCCGTTACATCGTTCCAAAACGATTCACCTTGTGAGACACGCTCAAGGGATCCACAATGTGGAAGGAGACAAAAACTACAAAGCGTATTTGAATCCTGATTATTTTGATGCTCATCTCACTCCTCTTGGATGGGAACAGGTTGATAATTTGCGTAAACATGTTCGTTCCTCTGGATTAATTAACAAGATAGATCTCGTCATCGCTTCTCCTTTGATGAGGTTCGATTATTCTACTTATGAATTCCTCCTATGTTTATGTATTGTGGTCCAATTTGAATTTGAAAGTTGACTTTGCTCCACACTTAAGTAATCTTTCAAAACATATTCCAAATTTATTGGAATTTAGATTTAGATGTGATATAGATATATTTTCAGCATATTGAACGGTGAGATTGGTTCCCTACATTGGTCGGTCCTTAGGCCGGATACCCAGTTAAAAAAAATTATATGAAATACGTGTGGTTCTTGAAAGTTATTCCTTTCATTAGTAGATTGGAATATCAATTACTTACACATATGTAATGTTAAATCGTCAACTAGATTGCTTGCTTGGAATCCTTGTTTGACATCATTGCTTTGTACACCGTAAGCATTGAATTTTTTTGCAGTCATTTTCCAGAACTAATGTCTCTTGACGTGTGTAAATCCACAATCTCTGTTACTAAATTGACAATACTGTTTAGCAATTTTATGTGGGCAATCTAGTTGACGAATACTGCTAACATGTACCCGTTTTTTTTTTTTTTAAATAGCCAATGTTAGTATGTTAATTTGTTAGTATTTGTTGGAGGTGAGAATGGAACCTGAGACCACCCTTATCAGTTATCACTCCACTTCTTAACTCTCCCACCCCAGCCAGCTCCCAAGTCAACCCTATATCCCACAATGTTAACATGTACTCAACATCTCATTTCTGGCTTTTCCTTACATCATATTGTCACTAACACTGACTTAAGAAAGTGATTTGCTTGTTATTAAGTTATCACAAGCTGTGACTTTTGAGTATCAATTCGCGTAGATGTCACTTTTATAGAACCAAAGTAACAACGTTGTTTACTAACACTGTGAGTCTTTCGGTACCAATCTTGTACAATATACATTCTCGATGAGACTTATTTCATTTTCTTAGTTGCTTGGAATCAAGTTTCTCTTGATTTTGTTTCAATTTAGCATTTCAAATTAACCATGTTGAATGAAGAAAAAAAAAGACAATAAGTCAGCGTCACTGATGCGCCGTGTTGGATTAATACAGTAGGGTATTCAACCCTTTTTGTTGCTGAAAGTAATGATTAAGCATCAATGCTTGCAATTACGTTCTTCTACCCATACGGTTCTTGCATTCGTATGCTCCTACACTTCTATCCTTTTCCTATCAACATCTTTCATTTTCCACCAATTTAATATGAAAAATATTAAGCATTTCTGTTCGTCTTGTTTTTTCTATCTAGTTTTTAACATGAGAAAGGTTTGCTTAGTCAGTAATCAACATTTTTGTAGGTGTCACTTTTAGATCATGTCCCTGTTGTATTTTTTATTTCTAAGTTTATGTTACATCATTGCGGGGTTCAAGTTTAATTTCTTGTATGTTTATGTATTACTCGTCTTGTCTGGTTCAAGTTGAATTTGGTGGATGTATTCACAATTTTATTCGTATTTGATCATGCAAATAGTCTTTTGGAACATATTTCAAACTTATTGGAATTTAGATGTCATATAAATGTTTTTCCAGCATATGCTTCATTTAATGTGTTTGAATTATATGAAAATATGGTTCTTGAATCGAAAGTTATTCATTTCATTAGTTGACGGTAAATAGACAAAAAAAAATACCAATGTGTAATATCGATTAAGTACACACAGTGTTGTCATTCATGGATTGCAACAGTTTGTTCAAATTCAGATACGCAACAGTGCTATAGCCAGTGTGTTGCAACTTTTTGTACCAAATCATGTAGCGCAGAACAAGAGCAGTTTGTTCAAAATCCACTACATTATAGTGCTACTATAATGGCTATTTAAAAGCACTGCTTACACATATGTAATGACAATGTGAAATTCGTCAACTAGATTGCTTGCTTGGACTTGGAATCCTTCTTTGACATCGTTGCTTTCTACACTGTAAACATTGAAATTTTTCAACTAGATTACCTACATGAAATCCCACTAAGCCGACCCCACTTAGTGGGATAAGGCTTGGTTGCTGATGTATTTCGTGTAGGTAATCTAGTGAACTGTTACTAATATGATAACATGTACTTAACACCTTATATCAGCTTTTTCTTTACATCATATACCTCTTTAACACCAACTTGACAAAGCGATTCCTTGTTATTTCCTTATCATCAGCTTTTTCTTCTGAGTACCAGATTTGTATAGGTGTCACTTTTAGATACCCAATGTAACACCGTTGATTACTTACCCCGTGCACCGTTCGGTGCTAATCTAGTACTACCTCCGTTCCTTTTTAATTGTCGCTTTTTGACATTTTACACAAACCAAGACAATCAACAATTGTTACTACTTTTGATGCAATAAGTTATACTTTTACTATAATAACCTTATTCATTCAATATCCTATTTTATATATTTCTCTCTCCGCAATAAATAACTAAGGGTAATATTGGCAAAACAACATTTAATGTTGCATTGAACTTTGAAAGTGACAGTTAAATAGGAACAAAAAATTTCTCCAAAAGAGACACTTAAAAAGGAACGGAGGTAGTATTACACAGAGTCTCAAAGAGTCTGTTCAGTTTCTTAGTTGCTTCGAGTCAAATTTCTCTTGATTTTGTTTCAATTTAGCATTTCAAATTAACCAGGTTGAATGAAAAAGAAAGAAAAGGCAATAAGCTAGCGTCACTGATGCGCTGTGTTGGATTAATACAATAGCTTATTCAGCCCTTTTTGTTGCCAAAAGTAATGATTAAGCAATCAATGCTTGCAATTACCATTCTTCTATCCACACGGTTCTTGCATTCGCATGCTCCTACACTTCTATTCTTTTCCTATTACCATCTTTCATTTCCCACCATTTTAATACTGAAAATATTAAGCATTTTTATTTATCTTGTTTTTTCAATCTAGTTTTAACAAGAGAAAGGCGTGTTTTGTCAGTAACCGACGTTGTTGTAGGTGTCACTTTTAGATCCTATCCCTGTTGTGTTTTTTATTTCCTCAGGATTAAATTTGGGATCCCAAAGGTACTCAAGATTTATTGTGTTCTTGAAAATAACTTTGTAACTGTGTTGAGGCAAAATACAGTCTTTAATTGTTTCATATATATTATGGCTTCAGGACCTTGCAAACAGCTGTAGGGGTATTTGGTGGGGAGGGATACACTGATGATAAAACGGATGTGCTGCCTCTTATGGTGGCAAATGCAGGAAATAGCTTCCGTGGTGCAATTTCAAGTCATAATTGCCCACCAATTGTTGCTGGCGAACTTTGCCGTGAACATTTGGTATGCAAATCTTCATTCGGAACATATTTTTACCTGTTTCGGAAGAGTAGTTATGTTGTTACATGTGCTAGAGTTAATTAACAAGTTCAATCCTCATCTCAGGTTGACAGGCTGTATGTCTTGATCATACCAATCTTTTAACTGTTAAGATAGATTCTTCTACCTGCACACCAGTTGCAATCTTACTTTTCAGGAGAAGGGGAAAATTAAGAATTTTATCACTCCACAGTTAATAGACTTTATCGGTTTATCCTGTAATTCACAGCTAATTGACCGGGATAAACCCAAAAGAATTTGATAGCAAAATTTGAAAAGAAAAGGGAGAAAAGCGTTGAATACTTAGAGCACCATTATCGGTTGAAATTTTGAGTGTCTTTACTTATCCCTATGCCACTTTGTCAGAGATGTGAGGATATTTGACAATTTGGCATGGCAACCGTTCCCCTGCATGGCTACCGTGGTTTTATACATTGTTGAATTTATAAAATATTATAAAATTAAATTATGATGTGAAAGGGTGTTATATATTAATATAAAATACAATTGTGATGTACTCCCTCCGTCCTTATATATAAGCACCCCTTTAAAGGGTGCTTATATATAGGGACGGAGGGAGTATATTGTGGGGTTTTGTGGGGCCCATTTTAGAGTTTTGGAGAGTAGTATGGATATTTAGAAAATGTAGTTGAGTGTTTTAAATAATAGGGAAGTGTGAAATAATATTATGTATTCAATGGGACCCATTTATACCACCCATATGGGTGGCATGGATGTGGGTGCTCTTAATCATGTGTATCAAGTACCTGTACCTGATACTTTCCCAGTGTGAGTACGGAAACCATTTAAAACTTAAAAGTTCTGTGCGTCATAGTGGATCAACGATGAATAATCAGTAGGATGGTGTGAAGAGTGATTATTAAACAGTATCAAACAAATTTTACAGGTGACTGAATGATTGAAGTATATAAATATTGAATGAGAAAATGACAATAAATTTAAAGCTCAGGTGAATGTAAATTAGTAATAAAGTAGAAAAGATGCAATCATTTCATATATTTGCTGCTTCTTTTGTCTTGATATTAACATTGACTTATGAATACCTTACAAATTTCTCCTCATGTAGGGAGTTCATCCCTGTGACAAAAGAAGAAGTGTTAGCGAGTATCAGTTCCTTTTTCCTGCTGTTGATTTTTCACTGGCAAGTGCTTATACTTCAAGTGCCTGAATGCTTGTGGTTTATGATTTTATAGAAGATAGCTTATAGTTTATAACTTATTCATTTTTTTAGCTGTATAAAGTTTAGCCAACATTTAACTGTTGCCTTTGAGTTTATATTAGTTTCTTCAAGTGTTCGTTTCAGATAGACAGTGATGAGGATGTTTGGTGGAAGGATAATGTAAGAGAGACAAAGGAGGAACTGGCAGCTAGGGGGGTGGAGTTCTTGAACTGGTATGTTCACTTTTTGGTTGTTTGTGGGTAGCGAGCACCTCTATTTTACATTAGTTTATTCCATCCCTGTTAATACTGCATGTGAGAAACACTAAAATTGGATTTAATATATTAACAATTTAATACAGATATAATGTCAGCCTGATTGTATAAGATTTCATCCAGCACAAAATTGATATTTCACACATTCAGAACAGTTTTTTCCAGAAGCCCCCCTTTACTTCTTTTCACTGAAATTTATTTCAAATTTCAGCGTTTTACCCAAGCTTACTAGATATAGCAAGCTGTGTGTTATGCAATTGAGCCTTCGCTGTACTCTATTGTGACCAATAATGTTGGAAGATAATTTAATTTGTTTATTTATTCATCTGATATTTCAGCAAGCCACCGTTTATTCATTGGGGTCACTACTTTTCCGTCTCATGCTGTGATAAAGAACTAGATATCTAGTTGTTGTAACTTGTATTGTTCTTTTGTGATTATTAGAACTGATATACTGGTACTAATTCAGATGTCTGGTTATTTTCATTAGTTGAAGATTCATGTAGTTATATGGTCAGAAAAAAGATTCTATTGCTTTTTCGACTTCTCATTACTTTTGTTTTTCACTCTATCTCAGGTTGTGGACACGAAAAGAGAAGGAGATAGCGATCGTGACACACAGTGGATTCTTGTTTCACACTCTAACTGCATTTGGAAATGATTGCCACCCCTTGGTGAAGAAAGAAATATCCAAGCAGTAAGCTCTCAATACCCCGTGCCTCCAACCTAGTAATTTGTGTATTCTCTTCTCTTGTTATGTGAGGCATGAGTTGTTGTTTCTTATGTAGCAGCGCTCGGTTTTATTCAGTGCTTTACATTCTTTAATTTGGGATCAAGTTCCTGCAACTGTTAGTGTTAAACATGATGACGAATCTGACTTAGAGGGATCTATTCGTCAGTTTATATATTGAAGTAAATGATTGATTTATTTGGCATACCTTTGCAGCTTTGCCAATTGTGAGCTTCGCTCCATGGTCCTTGTGGATAGAAAGTGAGTATGCAAATACAACATATACAACCCTTTTAAAATATAAACTCTAATTTCAATCAGAATTTGTTTAATTTATGTTTTTCATCCAGTATGATAGGATCGGAAGCATCAACAACTAACTATCCCGGCAAGATTCCTTCAGGGCTGGACAAGCCTAGTGATGCTGTGGATGAGAACGTCGAGAAACAGGGTGTTTAGTTTTGCTACATGCACGTGTTTAGTGCCATATAAACCTTACTGCTGGACATATATTCATTACTATTTGAAGATGACTCATACGAAATCTAACGTGATTGTTTCAGATTTTACTCGGTTCTAAATGCCTTGCAGCTAACATTTAGTATCTGCTAGAAATATTTATTGGTAAATAGTAGTTGAACCAAGTAAAATATAACTATGTAGGCAATCAGATGACCCAGTGCGGTAACACAGTCAAACATACTTTTTGTTCGCTGATATGAAAGTTTAAGAAGAGTAACTGTCATCTCACATGTAACAAACAGATTGTCTAAGGAAGTTTAATTTTAGAATGAAGACTGATTTTAGTTCCTCACAAAATTCAGATCCATTTTTGCCCTCCACAAAAACAAAAAATACAAGTTTTAGTCTCTTGAAAAATAAACCTGAACAGATTAGCTCCTACCTAAACATCTATCTAAAATTTGAGTTTTTCCATGCTGATGTTAACGTTTTAATATAGTATGTCGCTCCACTATATTGAATTTCTACTATTTTGTCCATCATATCTTACTTTGTTATGAATCTTCGTAAAAGTTGTTGTAACTTGCCAAATAAGCATATTCATATGCTACTTGGTAATTGGATGCCAACCTTAAAGGGTACAATTTCAATTATGAGGATTGGAATCTAAGTGAGTGCGGAATACACAAGACATTTTTTATCACAAAAGTTTAATCCAATACATCCACCAAAATCACTTTACTTATGCACCAAAGGTTTAAAGCCAAATAAATACAAACATATAATTTGGATTGGGCGCTTCCACAAAATCGCAGTCGATAATAGCTTGATAGCAACTTATAAAGGTGAAGAAGAGAGAGGAGATGCCCTGCCTCATAATTCAACCAACCTTAGAATAGAGTCTGATATACATTACATACAAGTCAACAACACAATGAATCAAACTCCCTACTCTTATCCCTTCCTACACTCTTTAATCAAACCCATGTGGGTCCCCTTGACCCTACCACCAAAATGTCCAGCTGCTCCTTTTCCACCAGGATACACACAAAATGTTATGTTATCCTCGCCATCACCAACGCGCTTCCAACCATATTTTCATCCCACGTGTTCCCTCAAGCAACCCTTAGAAAAAACTCAATAAAAAAATATTTAAAATTAATCGTGCAGAAAAACGTCTCTTTCTTTTTCGCGGGGTCTCCATTAAAGAAGCATAAAGGGAAAACTTGTTACACACTTATTACAATAATACATGGAGACCTATCAATATCCACCGTCATATCCAGATTCCGGTAACTCATCACCACTTTCACGGGAAATTGATTTCGAAAATCCATCTTCATGGGAGGAACAACAAAACTACAAAGCAAAATTCATGTGCAGTTACGGCGGAAAAATCCAACCACGCAGCCACGACAACCAGCTTTCCTACATCGGCGGCGACACCAAAATACTCGCGGTAGATCGCAACATCAAGTTTCAAGCCTTCCTCTCGAAGCTTTCCACTCTCTGCGACTGCGACGCACTTCAACAAGATATAAGCTTCAAGTATCAGCTTCCGGGAGAAGAACTCGATGCTCTTATCTCCGTTACTACTGAAGATGATCTTGAACATATGATGCATGAGTATGATCGTCTTTATCGTCCTTCTTCAAAACCTGTGAGAATGAGACTTTTCATATTCATCACTCCAAATTCGGGTTCTCAACCTGATCCACTTAAACCTAATTCTAACGCTGATTTTCTCTTTGGTCTTGAGAATAAAACCATAGCTGCCCCGATTCAACCTTCGTATGCTGTTGTGACTGCGAAGTATCATGATCCTGTGCCGGATCTTGTTGCTCCACAACCGGATTATCCGCCACGTGGATCCACCGATGAGAGTGTAGAGATTCAGAGACAGTTACAGCGTTTGCAGATTTCTGAGAGTGATCAGTATCGGAGAAGTTCAGATGGTATTACCGGTAGTTACGCCACCGCTGCCGGCGGTGATTATTACATCCAGAAGATGCCGGAGAATATTCCTCGCTCTAATTCGCCGGCAGCAGTTCATCATCCTGCAGGTTACTGGCCGGAAAATCAATTTTCCGGCGAAGGTTTCCCGGTGACAGGTATGAACACTTCCAGTGGAGGGGATCAGCATGTTTACATGATGCCGCCGCCGGGGTCATTCTATCAGACATCTCAAGTGATGCGTCCGCCCATGGCACAGATGACTCAGGGATACTACGCGGTGCAAAGAATGGCTTCAGACGGATACCGGGAACAACCGGTGTACGGCGGCGTTCCACCGCAGAATGTAGCGTTTTCGTCGGCGGTGGCTCAGCCAGTCAAACCTTCAGCTTATCAAGAAGGATACGGCTTAGTTAGGCCAGCTGGTGTAGCGGAAAATACGGGAGGTGCTGGGTATGCGCAAGTGGCGTATGATAGTGCAAGTGGGAGACATGTTTACTATACTGCGCCGGGAGGCATGGTCCACGCACCACAGTATCAACAAGGGGTTTCTCCGGTATTCAGCAATGATATGAGACCGGCTGCAGTTCCTGTGGGCCAGGATCCTAAAGTGGTAAACAAAGGTTCACATTCACAAGGATCTGTGTGATTAATTAACTATTGTTGTGATTATGTTAATTTTGAACTAATATGCTCAATAAATGTTGTTTTTCTTTGTAAAAAAAAAAAAAAATGTTGTTTTTCTTATGTTGGATTTTATATAAATATATAATACCATCCAAAAAAATTAGTCTCTTTTCATTGGAAATAAATTTGTCTCAATTGAAATAGGATTTGTAGGATATGCATGTCTAGTGATATATCAAATAGATCCTCCTCAATTAGATTTCATTTTACTTAGGGATATTTCTGAGGCATTAAAGCAACGACCTTCCTTGTCTTATCTTTTTCTTACTTTCCCCTTAATAAAAAAAATAGAAATTCTGACATTACTCTACTGTTATTAGGATATTTTGAAATTGAAGGGTGCAGCAATATGATAAAATGGTAGTCTCTCATGAGATAATAGTGTTCTATACCGTAAGTGTATGCCCATTAAACTTATTAAGATAACTCTTTAGTTAACTTCATCAAAATTATTATATAAAAAATCTCATAAAATTGACTTGAGTACTCTAATACGGTAGTAATATATGGATATGTTAGGCTTACCTCAATATCGAATGAAGAGTTACATGCATGTCAACCATTGAGATTTGAGACACGATCGTAGAGTTTAAAATGAGTTTTTTCAATTGAGGTAAGCACCACCAACATCATCATACAAGTATTGATAAATAAGTGCTGATTTGTTGCTCAACATGCCTATTTCTATTCAACCTGATTTCTTTCTTACACTTAGCACTCCTAGTCCAATAACGTTGCTTCAACATCCCCCCATTCCCAACATGCGGTAGTCCTCTTATATTTTGCTACTTCATTCTTCTCAATGATAAAACATGTTTTTTATATAATCAAAATGAATTTATGGAAGTGCAAGGTGTACTCCGAGTACTCCAATTCAATAAGTAAGTCGAATTAAAATGATGATAAACGCCACACCGGGTTGATAAACAGATCAGAAAATTGTAAGCTAGTGTCTTTGTCCTCTGTCTATGCATAAACCAGCTCCATTAGTTAAATTTTATCTGTGCAATTAACACCATCACACACACTCAACTATTCCTGCTTAGAAAATTATTTTACTCCTTATGCGCCAAATATACCAAATACCATCACAACAAAACACTATAAATCTAGTCTTCTTCAACAACTTAGGCACTTACCCCAGATTTATTGAAATTAAGGGCTATTTTCAAAAACTATTGTTGGAGATGCTATTATAAACCTCATCTTTGGGACCAATGCATGCTACTATTCCGCCTGGACCTTGCTTTAACATCATCCTATGTGACAAATGTGGTAATGGAGAATTGTAGATGCTACTGCTGGTGTACAACTAACTCCAATTTTTTTTATCAATCATCAGTGACCCCATCTCTAGGCTGTGTAACCCACGTGGACTAGGTAACATAGTGTGGTCTCTACATATGTACTTCTCACACATAACACAAATGATGCTCAACTTTAAAATGTTAGAGAAAGGTTGAGCAAGGTGGCCTAGAAGTGATGATGCCTCAGCCCAGTTTTCTGCTTGTCTTGAGTTTGAAGTCCGATTTTTCTTTAAAATTGTTAAGCAGTCTCAACTATATTCAACTACGCTTGATTCTGCTCACCCTTAACGCAATGATATTATGTAGATGAGCATCAAATGCAGATGACAAGGTGCCTACGCAAAGATAGAACACTAAATGTACAAGTTAAAAGGGTGCAATATTAATAAATTTGGCAAATGTTTTCGAAGAAGTAGGGTACGATATTTACAAGGAAAATTCTATGGTGAATTCGTGAAAATGACTTTTCTGATGAAGTTAACACTATAGCATCAAAAGTGTAGTGAGTAACACCCCACTGTTTGTACAGTGGCATCAAAAGTTCAGTCCTCATAGTATCATCAATTCATTAGATTAACAAGGCTACACTTAATCTAATTTTATCCTACTTTGTTTTAAGTGTAACACCCCACAAAGTGTAACACTTAAGACTATCATATAACATCATCAAATCTGTTTGCATGTTAAAGATGTCAACGATAAAATAATACTTGTAAGTCCAAGATGTTGCAAACATTACTAGATGAATTACTATTGATCATTAATCAGTAATCAACAATTTAAAAATGAATCAAATATTAAAATCAAAATTAACTTTTTCAAAAAAGTCAGTTTTCTAACTGCACCGTAGAAGCTCCCTATTTACAAATATACAATAAAGACATGACGATCAGCATTATTATTATTATGTAGTCGATGGAGAAAGTACATGGTAAATGAACTATAGGATCTTATAAAAAAGAAAAAAAAAATCAGACGAACTGTTCTTATGCTTAATCAAAATAAACATATGTATTCCAAAAGTAAACTTTGGATAGATTATTTTAAAATGGGTCTCGTTAACGAGTGCCCCCGGGGCACTCTTTAAGCATCCTAAAATTAGTAACTATTTTTTTGAAAAGTCAACTATTACAATTTTCAATGCATTCAACACACAATTTTTCATTAAAAACTTGCTATTTAAAGTGTTTAAAGAGTGCCCCGGGAGCACTCGTTTACATTTCCCTTTTAAAATAATAATAAGAGTGTGTATGAGAAAACGAGGCTGCAAAAAGCAACAAGTTTATATCAATGCAAAGAAGCCCACAAGCTCTACCTTATCGGGCCTTAAGTTTTTGTCTTCATATGGACCTACTACTTACTACGCTTGGGAGATTGCTCACTTGCTCTTCAGACACCTAGCAATTGCTTATAGATCATATAAAAAAAACACCACGAACGGTAGTTAACTACCATTCGTTAATTAACTATTGTTCGATAGTTAACTACCGTTCATTACTTTTTAAATCGATTAAATTATTTTTTTAATCTATTTAACCGACTTAAAAAGTGCATGAATGGTAGCTGTTGGTGGGGTGTTTTAACCGACTTATAAAACGCATGAACGGTAACTACTAGTGGGGTGTTTTAGGTGTCTGTGAACATTGTGTGTATAAGTGAGACAATCATCACCTTACAAATCGGTTTTGTGGGTTGTGTAAGACCAAACTACAATTTTTTTTTAAAAATTATCGAGTAGTTTACTTTAAAGTGAATAAATGAGAAATTCGTAAATGTCTAAAGAGCAATTTCCTTATGCTTGTTGACCTATTTGCCTTGTTTGTAAAGAAGCTTCCAAAGACAAAGAATTAAAGTTGCATCCCAGTATGCTTTTCATCCCATCGTATCAAACCATGTGCCAAGAGTCCCTCTCTAAAGTCTAAACTTTTTCAATCATTGTTATTCTTCTTGTTCTATAGGGAGCCAGGTTGGTGGATTAGTATTGTCCTCAATTATTTGAATAAAAAACCAAGAAGAAAATTATAGTAGAACCAAGTTGTAGTGTGTGTAGTGTAGTAACATGCAAAGGCCTAATAAATGAGTGAGATCAAATATGTCTACCAAGGTACAAGCTTATATACACCTCCTTCCTCCCCTTAGATGCCTTTTGAATTTCTAGTATCCTTAAATTTTGTTTGTTCTCATGGAAATAAAAAAAAATATTGGAAAAAGAAAATAAACTAAATTAGTTAGTTTTGTTGCTGATAACTTTTTGCCCTTTTGCATTAAAAATTGCTTGAATTTGAACATTGTCAATTAACTATGAAGTACTAAATTATTGTTGCGAATATGTCCCACACATGTCCTTATCAAGGACCACCTCCGGTGGCAGCACCTCAACAGTACTATGCTTCTATGCACCCAAAAGAAAACCAGGTTTCACTAAGGGATTGTAAAGCAGAAGAAGTAATGTATATAGAAAAGGGTGTTGGCGTGTTGCTCCTTCCATTAAGCCAAAAGTAACTTTTATTTATTTATTTATTTATGTATATTGTAATATAATGTTCCTTTCTTCATTCTTGTTAAAGGTTTTTTTTCTTCCTTTCAATTTTGCTTTTTTTGTACAAGTATGTACCTAGTAGTTTTGTGTTGTTGTTGCCTATTGGATGATTAGTGTTGTTGAGAACCAACCATTATTTAGGTTAATTAACTAATACTATGGTAATAATGGGAAGACATTATTGTTGTAATAATATATTCAATTTAAAGGCTGTTATTTTGTAATAATAGAGTCCCCATAGGCCATATATGATTGAGTATTACTCAATTGTTTATTTTTTTACTAGAACGTTTGTTAGAAACACTTTTATATGGTATTAGTATATAAGTTTTTGAGAAGAGAATTAGCTTTGATCTTCTTGTTGTTTTCAAAGAGAACATAAAGTCTTTTGAAGAATGCTCGCTAATATACAAGTTTGATAAGGATGGGGATATATTAGTGTGAAAATGACATATATTATTATTAATAATAATAAAATTTCATGTTCTTTTCCACCATCACTTTACCCAACTTCTCCTTTTTCAACATTTCTTCTGGCCATTATTAAAATTACAGAGAGGTGCAATTCCGTAATTGGTGTATAACTATTTCCATATACAACACATACACTCTTGGCGATAGTTGAAGATTCAAGTGGTATTTGAGGTTTGGAGAGGTGGATCATGTCAAAGAGATGGGAAGTGGTGTACATGAATGAAATTGAGTATATGTTTAATATGAGTGGAGATTCTCTCAAATTCTCAATAGAAATTAGGCATGGCAACAAAACCCGTGCTCGTGGGTACCCGTCCAAACCAATCCCGATTTGACGGGTTTTCTCCGATTTGATTGGGTTTGGGTATGAGTTTAGGTTTTCCCTGATTTCAATATACGGGTATGGGACGGGTAACAGGGATATATGTACCCACCCCGAACCCATACCCAAACCCTACCCGAATGTAGAAAGGTCATATTTTTATTTTTGTTGAAGAGGTTGATAATGACATGCCATGTTATTTGGTTTGATAATTGTCATGATATAAAGAACTTTCATTG
>Ga0315914_1000019_pt1 | contig 122269 bp, 87 predicted proteins | sample MpolenodulesMG_FD_203920 | JGI IMG/M metagenome (GOLD analysis project Ga0315914, IMG submission 203920) | Medicago polymorpha root nodule microbial communities from Los Angeles, California, United States - elongated nodules | ecosystem: Host-associated > Plants > Roots > Nodule | place: USA...
AATTATTGCATTGAAAACTGTGTAATTAATCCATAAATAAGTCAACAAAGTTTCCTTTTATGGTAATAAATTCTTTTTTTTGTATGCTTAACCAGTGCCCCGGGGGCACCGGTTAGCATGACCCTTAAAATAATAGCGTAATAGTCACTTTGATCCTTAATTGTGTAAAGAGTATCCACAATGGTTCCTTAATATATCAAAAGTTTAAAACGATCCCTAATTATCCACTTCGTTAGCCAAAATAATATCTGACGTTAAAAAAAAACAGTTCATCAATGTTGGCATATTAACTCTTAACGACGGTAAGTAAATACTTATAAGGGCCTATACGGCAATACGTAAGTATATTGAGAGACTAATGTGACTATATTAACAAAACATTTTAACGTAAAGGACTATTTTAACTACTCGTTACACATTCAGGGATCAAAATGATGGTTATCTCTTAAAATAAATAATTGTGCATGTTTGGTTCTATTTTTAGAAAAGTCGATCTTGCTTTTAGAGGTGTAGAATTAGATTTAACATGTTTAATTCCTCTATTTTGGAATTATTCTACATGGAGTTAGAAATTGAAACTTCTAATTTTAAAATTAATATTTGGACTCAAAATTAGTGTTCAAATAATCCAATTGTAGGTAGAGTCTATTCATCCAAAATTAATTTTTCATGCAGCACAAAACATACACTTAAAATTTTTATAGAAAATTGAATGTAAAATACCTACTTTAAGTATTTTATACATTCATATTCGAATTTTTCAAAAAAAGTTACATCTCAAAATTGGATAATCCGATAGTATAAAATACTTATTACTAGTATAGACTTTTTTTTAAGGAACTTAGTACCGACTTGTATTATAGGATCTTCTGTTGCATCTCTGGATTTTTTACACGTACTTATTATTGTATACGGTTTTTTTAGGGGATTATACGGTTATTGTTTTACTTTGTTTTACTCAAGACTAGTTGTTTTACTTTATGGTTTTTTAGACGTCTTTATTACCTTATGGTTTTGTTTTTTTGACGTCTTTATTACCTTATAGTTTTGTTTAGGTTATATTACGGAATTATGGGTAAATTATCCGACAACCATTAAAATTAATCACAAGAGTAATTAGGAAGTTAGTGAGGTTTTGATAATCAAAAGTTTGATGAGGAGGTAAGTCTGTTTAAGAATTATTTCACTCAGAAATCAAATTCGGTTATTATAAACAATTTGTCTTTTGTGAAGTTTATTAATCATTTAAATTCAATTGTTTGATTCTTTAACATTTTTTTTATCGGGTCTTGTTAGCGAGTGCCTCTGGAACACTTTTTATAGATTACAAAAGAAGAAATTATCTTATAAAAAAATTAAATATTTTGATTTTCAATGCATTGATTATACATATTTTCATAAAAAAGTTATCATTTAAAGGTCTTAAATTGTCTCGGGGTCACTTGTTTAAGAATTACTACCTCTGTCCCTATATATAAGAGACTCTTTTGTCAAAACACGGGAATTAAGAAAGTGAATATTTGTATCAAAGTTGTTTGTAATCAACATCGAGTTTACAATTTTACCTTTAGAGAGAGAGAGATAGTTTATGTTTTCAACATGCTATTTATTGTTGATTGAAGAAAAAAAATGTATAATAAATGAGGGCATGTATGGAAAGAAATAACAAATGTAATTGAAAATAACAAAGGAGTCTTATAAAAAGGGACAAAAAAAAAATTCAAAAGGACCTTATAATTAAGGACAGAGGTAAAGAGATTTGTATGATAAAATAGAATTCATGTGACAAAGTTATCAAAATAAATAAACAACCACGCTCAAAAAAATTATTCTTCTTCACCTATTATATTTTTTCTTGCAACGCAACATCCTCAATAGGATTGCTATTTCACTCAAAAGTCAAACTCGGTTCTCATAAACAATTCGTCTTTTGTGAAACTTATTAACCATTTAAATTCAATTGTTTGATTCGTTAACATTTCCCTTATCTTTTTATAGATATTACCAACAAAAAATATTTATAGATGTCACATACTCCAATTGTCCCTAGTTTTGAGGCCCCTTTGAAAAAAATCAACCGTCTAAATATAAGTTCATATACAAATTACTATATACATTTATTATTATTTTTTCTAAACATATCTCTAACTAATAGTGCTCCATCCGTCCTTAATTATAAGCACTATTTGAGAAATGTCTTGTCTCTTTATATAAGTTATCATACAAGTTACTAGATGCATTTATTATTTTTTCTTAAACATGCCTCTAATTAATTTATTAACTTCTCTTGAAATATGAAATGTCAAATTTAATACACATACAAACAAATGACAATTTAGTAATATTCACACACAAAGTAGACACATTAGTTGTCCTGACAACTTTTTTTTTAATGTAAAAAAAGCCAAAGGGGCTTATATAAGGGGTGTTCGCGGTACGGTTTGGTTCAGTTTGGAGGCTAAAAGTCATCCGAACCTCAAGATAAATAAGTATGCAGTTTAGTTTGGTACGGTTGACTTTTAAAATAAAATCCGAACCAAACCAAACCAAACCAATGCGGTTTGGATTGGATCGGTTGGTGCGGCTTTTTAAACAATAATTTTTTTTTCAACGTTAAAATCAAGTTAAAAAGTTAAAACACAACATATCTTCAACATTACAATTTTATTTTCATCCAAAAATGTTTCCAACTACGTAGACTAAATTAAAACGTGGACAAAAAGTAATCATATTTTGTAAGAAATACAAAACACTAAAATTTTAATCATTTTCTAAAAGTTCAAGTAGCACATAAATACATTTTTGATAGAAAAAGCAAAGAAGAAATTTAACAAGAGAAAAACATATGTCATTTTATTAAAGTTTTCATTGAATTTCTATGAGTATTGGTCTAAATGATATATATTTAATTAGTGTTTTTCTTATATTGCGGTTTGGTTTGATTGGTAAAATCAAAATCGGAAACTGAACCAAACCATACGGTGTAAAAAATAATCTGAATACATCCAAACCAAATGCAGTTTTTTGCGGTTTCGGTTTGCAGTTTTTCTTTTGAATTGGTTTGATTTTGAACACCCCTAAATACGTTTTTTAAATAAAAAGCAAAGAAGGAATCTAACAAGAGAGAAAATATGTCGTTTTATAAAAGTTTTCATTGAGTTTCTATGAGTATTGGTCTAGGTGAGATATATTTAATTAACATTTTTCTTATGATGCGGTTTGGTTGGTAAAATGAAAACCGCATACCAAACTAAACCATGCGGTTAAGCAAGAAAATGATTTAATTACATCCGAACCAAATGCGGTTTTTGCGGTTTCGGTTTGGGTTGGTTTGGTTTGCGATTTTTCTATTGGATTGGTTCGGTTTTGAACACCTCTAACTTATACATAGGGACGGAGGGAATACTAACTTGTTGAAGTATAAAAAATCAAATTAAATACTTATACAAATAAAAGATTGTTTTGTAAAATTCATCGACAAAACAGACACATTAATTTTTTTTATCTCAATGTGTGTTAATGTTAAATTAGTCAAATGAACTTATAATTAGTCAAATAAACTTATAAGAGGAGGGAGAGAGTAGGGGCAGCAAAACGGACCTAACCTCTGGGCCGGCCCATTTAGCCTTTTTTTTTTGTGGGTCGGCCCTTCCTATAGTTGGCTCATCCTTCTTAACTCGTTTAAAAAAATGGAGTTGGTCGGCCCGCTTAACTTGTTTTTCTTTTACTTTTAAGACTCATTTTATCATTTTAGATATTTTGGCTGTTGGGTTTATTTTAAGATTTGTTTTATGTTACAAATTTGTTTTATGTTGGCGGTTTTTCCTTATTTTGTTATTAAGTATGATGTGAGTTGGACAATTTGTTAATTGTCTTGTTTTTACCACAAATTTATTTGCTGCCTATTCTTTTATGATAAAAGCAACATAGTTTTTTTTATAACAATTAAGTTGCAAGAAAATACATTAAAAAAGTTGTTTTCTCTAAAAAAAAAGAAGGTTTTTGTTTGGTAGGTCGGTCTGCCAACTCGTTTGTCCACCACTAAATGGGGCAGTGTCTGATTTTGGATTCAATCACTTAATTTGATTTGACTTGTCTCGTCCCATTTTAAGCCGACATAGATGGACGAACCTAAACGGAGCGAACTGGCCCGCTTTACCGTCGCTAGGAGAGAGGCCGTATAAATTTACTCATGTGACGATTTTAAATAGTGAGTCCATGATTCTTCCATTTATCCTCGTCCTCGCCTTATTTGACTTTGACAATGTTTTATATTGGATATGTGCAATTTCGTTAGTTTCACACAAAATTTTGTTTTAGGACGCCATTGACTCTTTCAATTATTTTAACACAAGACTTATTCTATTATTGATTCTTTTTTTATTTCTATTGCCTTCTTCCTCCATCCACATAATCACAACGCAAAAACTCAATTTCAAAAATGGCTACCCTTGCAAAACTCCTTTCCTCCATTTGTGTGTGTGTTATTATCATGTTAATAACAACAAAAGCAGTAGAAGCAACACCAACATATACAGCCACTCACTGCACAAACACAACCACTTATGCACCCAACTCCACTTTCCAAACAAACCTTGACATTCTCTTGTATTATTTCTCAAATAATATCTCTCAATCCAACGGTTATTTTCTCAGTATCACTGGTTTCAATAGCGTCAACGCCGTCGGTGGACTCTTCCTATGTCGTGGTGACGTCACCACCACCATATGCAACCAGTGCCTCACGACTGCAATCGAAGAGATAAGACAACATTGTCCAAACCAAACCGAAGCACTCATCTGGTATGACGAGTGCTTCGTTCGTTACACAAATAGGTACTTTGCCATCGACAAGACTGACCCTAGAGTCAACCTTGACGATGGAAATATTGTCTCTGGCGTTGACTTGGGAACCTTCAACCAATCAATGCATGGATTGTTGAATCATTTGGCAACAGAAGCCTCTGGGAGTTCCCAGTCGAAGAAGTTCGCCGCCGGTGAAGTAGTGGTGACGGAGTCCATGACGGTGTATGGATTGATGCAATGCACGAATGACTTAACGAATAGTGAGTGTGGGACGTGTTTGAAAAATGCTATTGGAACTCTTCCTAATGGAAAACAAGGTGCAAGAGCTTTGCTTGCTTCTTGTAATGTTAGATATCAACTCTACCCTTTTTTCACTTCATCTTCGCCACCATCTTCAGGTAATAAACTATTTTTTGAGTAAACATTATTCGTTTTAGCTCTAGACAAATTTTGTCCTATGTGCATGTTTTATATTACGTTGTTTTGTTGAAATCACTTTGACATGCATGCTCATTTTGATACTAAATATGCTTTAAATAGAAATTTATAATGACTTATTTTTTTGTTTTCCATCATTCAAGTAACTAAAATGCATCATTTGTCTTATATTATTCTAGAACAGAACATCGAGACCTATGTCGTGGCGTGTCGCGCTCAAGGTCTAGTGTTGTGTTTAGGTGGGATAAATGACCTATCATTCGCTCCTTCTTTTGGTCCTCCTCCTTCTATAATTTTCATGGAATAGGAGTGTGAGCCAAGTATAATATTCTAGGTCGAGCACCTTTCGGCCTAGTCGAGCACTAAAGACCATTTTTTAGATATTTGATATTTGATTTATTGACCAACAAATATCAAAGATCGTGACTCGAGTAAAGAGAATTGAGTCAATTTGAGTGAGGTGAGTCATAAAATGTCGTGTCTCTTAAACGTTAAAAATCTCATGAAGATACTTTTTTTTTTAGAGAATTGGAATATTTTTTCTTTTCATTTTCATTTCCTATTTTTTTGATAGTAGAAATACAATATGGGAGCCTAGCTCAACTAACAATATTGTTGGATTGAACATCTTCACTTATATTTAAACTTAAAAGCTCACAATTGTATGTTTCTGATGATATTTTACACTTCGTCAACAAAGCCAACAAAATATTTCATGATGAGTTCTTAATCCTTAATTTTAATGTAGAATTTGTTGGTTTGATTATTGGTTGTTGACCATAGTTTAATTAATTAATGTACTTGACCAAAATTTTCCACAATTTCCACTTGGTTATGCAGGGGGAATGAAACTTGGACCTGGCACAATTGCGGTCGTGGTTGTCGTGCCCATTTTTTTCCTAATTATCTTATCTTTAGGTTGCTACTATTTCAAGAGAAGGTCAAAGAAGAAGAAGAAGAAGATACTAATGCCAAGTACAATGGAAAATTGTATGTCACATATATAAAATGAAATAATGTCTAATTTTACTTTGCTCATATTATGGTTAAAAAATTATTGGTGACTTCTCACAAGATTACTTTGAATAATATTTGGTATATTGGTTCAGTTGGTGATGAATTTCCAACATTGGAGTCATTGCAATTCAATTTGGCTACTCTAGAAGCAGCAACTAACCAGTTCTCATTGGTGAATAAGATAGGAAGTGGAGGATTTGGAGAAGTTTACAAGGTAATTAACAGTGTCCAAATGTGATTAAAAAAAAGTTACATTTTTCTTGATATATAATGATTATAATCAATTGGTATTTTTATTTTCAGGGGGTTTTGTTAGATGGCCGACAAATAGCCGTAAAAAAACTTTCAAAAACTTCAGGACAAGGCACAATAGAATTTAAAAATGAGATTGTGCTAATAGCCAAACTCCAACATAGGAACTTGGTTACCTTGTATGGATTTTGCTCGGAAGAACAAGAAAAAATGCTTGTTTACGAATACGTACCTAATAAAAGTCTTGATTACTTCTTATTTGGTAAGATGCTTTCAATCGTGATTCACTTTTCATTGGAGCTTAATATTCATGTTTAGATTATTCAACTTGTTTACACATTGCTTATATGTACACTAATTAAGTGTCTTATGCTAAATTGTAGATTCTCATAAGGAAAGAGTCTTGAGTTGGCGTGAAAGATATAACATCATAGGTGGTATTGCACGAGGGATTCATTACTTACATGATCAATCAAGACTTAAAGTCATTCATCGTGATCTCAAACCTAGCAATATATTGTTAGATAAGAATATGAATCCAAAAATATCAGACTTTGGTATGGCAAAAATGATTGATATAGATGAACATCAAGGAAATACTAAGAGAATTGCTGGAACTTAGTAAGTATTGCAAACTTCTTTGTATGTTACATTTTGTAGGTATGTAGTCAGTTTAGTTTTTCATGTTACTCTCTAATTAAAAGCACTTCAAATGGTAGAATCTAATTTGAATTTTTAACTTTCTTTTAATGGATCCTACAATCTCATACAAGACCAATAGTGTTTTTGGAACATTGGTGCCTTTTCACTAGACGGACGCACGCTTAGTTGAAGCTATGTAAAGTATTTTTTAAGTGGTCGTGACTTTTCGCCATGTAAATAAGAGTTTTAAAACATATGCTAAGAACTCTGTAACACAGGAACTTAATTTTTGTTTGTAAATTCCTTTTAATGAGTCACAACTTGAGCCCCACTAGTATTATCAAATACTTTTTAGTAGATATGATTCAAAATGTTCTACACCAAATCATAAGTTTGATTATATCAATTTTCACATTGTATATTTAAAATAGACTTTTATTTTTACAGTGGTTATATGTCTTCAGAATATGCAATGCATGGACATTATTCAGAAAAATCAGATGTGTTCAGCTTTGGAGTGATAATTATAGAGATAATCAGTGCAAAGCGGAATGCCCTTAGTCTTCATTCACTGGATTTTGATGACCTCTTAAGTCATGTGAGTATGCTAAACTTAATATATATACTAGTTGATTTCCCCCATTTGATGTATATTTCATCATCTCTATTGGATGTCTAATGTGATAAAGTACTGTTGCAGGCTTGGAAAAATTGGAGGGATGAAAAATCTTTAGAAATATTGGATTCTAATATAGAAAAATCATATTCCTATATTGAAGTCATTAGATGCATTCAAATTGGTTTATTATGTGTGCAACAAAATCCAGATGATAGACCAACAATGGAAAGAGTTGTTTCATTTTTGAGTAGTGTTTCAGTGGAGTTACCATTGCCTCAAGAGCCTGGAGGTTTCATGGGAAATAGAACGAATCAAATACCAAGGGATAATATTTCGGATCAACGTAACAACAGTAATACTACGGGATCCTCAGTCAACGATATGACCATGAATAATTCTTTTCCTAGATAGCTTGACAATCATCATCTTACAAACTATTTTTTTTTTTATCACATGTATAAAATATTCTTATTTAATGAATGAATTTCATGGTAAATCATCAATTTTCCGCAATGACTAATGAGACATAATTGGATGAGCTTTCAAAACAGTATTTTATTGGGAAAAACTAAACCCCATGTTAAATAAAGATATTTTATTGAAGGAGTGTATATGTAAAGACACTTCAACGCTTAGGTCAGTGAGGTTTTGACAAGCTTTGAGGTGATTTCATGGAATGAAAGAATGTATGCGATTACATTGTGTCACACCCTATTTGTAGACCATGAGCATAGATATGTCGGTTTCGCCCTTATAGTGTGGTGGCCAGGCGATTTGGATTGAAGCATGTGCAACTTTATTTATCTCTATTAGTAATCTATTTATCTTGACAATGTATTACTTACCTCCCGACCAAACTCTGGATTACCAAAGACCTTTCCTCTCAGAATCAAAAAGATTAACACAAAAAAAAAAACATTTAAATAATTAACATATAAAACATATGACATGATTTAAATAATTGCTAATGCGAAGGATGTTACGTAATGTCTGCTTTATGTAAACCTATGAAGTCTAGATACGTAGTACGGATACAGTGCAATATAATACGGATACATGGATACACCATTTAAGAAATATACGACACAGCACAACTTTTTTTGAATGGCCGACACAGCACAACTTAGACCCGTTAATAAAACTAAGTTAAAAAAATTATACAAATGTATCTCACTTGTAAATAATAGACATTAATAATTCATCATTTATGCATAATATCAATTTACAAAAGGGTTAAAGAATTTTTGGTCCCTGTTAATACTGTTTTTCATTTTACCTTCTCTAAAATGTTTCGTCAAACAATGGTCCTGCAAATATTTCCCGGCAGCAAATTTGGTCCTCGTTGTTAAAGGGTTTGTGAACTTTAAAAATAAGTTCGCTTGATTTCAATTTGGTTCCGTTCAGCAGTTATTTTGAACAGTTCTAAACATGGATATTCCAATAGACTTGGCAGTATGTGCATATGTTGATATTATTACAAACAATATCAACCTTCTCATTGATGATCTCTTCCGGTATGGATTTCTAATCAGCAATTCACTGGCATAGGAAAACAATAAATAATCTCCATCAGTTATCAAAGAAATTTAAATGCATCAATCTGTTTAAACTATCATGTTTAGTGCCCTGAACCATACCTTTCATTGCAGTAGAAACTATACATGTATATAGGGAGTATATGCTTCCTGTTTTACATTGAAATAAACAACAAATATAGTAAGTGATTCATTAATCTAGCAGCAAAATCAATAATTCACAATGCCTAAAAAAGGATTAGCTCATATTCAAGTAAGTTACACTCACAATCAATTGGATGTTTGTCAATTTGGCGAGATGTATAATGCGCAGATAGTAAAAGTAGGGAAAGGAATGCACTAGCCACAAATATTGCATCAAACCACCGGTGATAAAAGTCAAATTGGATATCACCGCCCAATACCTCTGTAATGATAATCCTGTCAATGTATTCAGATCAGATATCATCAAGATAATTGCTGATCATCCTAGGAAGTTTATCCAAACTATAACTACTCCGACACATGCCAAATTTGAATCAATCAACACAAGTGCAACAAACAACCAGACTCTTGCTTCGGTTTGCTACTACCTTGAGTTGAATTCTAAACAATGAAAAGTAGTCAGCTGAATGTATAGATATAAATAGGATTGAAAGGTTTACTTAAATGTTATTGGTGTTGTTCATTCTTTTTGTTTCTTTTTATCTTCACTCTCTTTCATTCATATTCTCCATGAAAATGGCAACAACCTTATGTTTCACTTTTCTCTCGTTGACAGCTTTTTATCCATTCTGTTAAAACAAATCTTGACTAATCAACAGCTTAATAGTACCTCTCTTACCCTATTATTCGTATATTGTCTCCAGCCACAGGTAAATATCAAGCACACCTAAATTCAGTATTTCTGATTAAGCAGGATTGCTGGACATGTTTCTACCATGCATATCAATTAAAATATTACTAATGCAAAGATTACTACTAGGCCATGTTTGTGAACTAATTGCGCATATTCCAAAGCCAGTAAACAAGAAAGGAACAAATAGTTTCTGTTGAGTGGATGGCACTTTGAGAGATTGGGAACAGTAAACCAAAACACACTTATACCTGTATTCAGTTGCTAAGCTTTTCCTGATTAGAAGAATAGAAGATACAAAATATGTTCCCATTATCTCGGACAAAAACAGAACAACGTTGCTGGATGATCCACTTCCAACTCTTGAAACAGCAAAAAAGAACTGTAATCCAAAAAAAAATTGAAGTTAGGCTTCATAATAAGTCAAGTTAAATTGTACTACCTCCGTCACTAAATATAAGACCCTTTTGAGAAAAAAATTGTCTCTTTTTGTAAGACCCCTTTGGTATTTCCAAGTACATTAATTAATTCTTTACCAACATACCCCTATTTACTATATATCTTTTTCTTCAATGAGCATTAAATACTATGTTGAAAACATACACTAATCCTCTCTCTTAAAGGATAGAATTGTAAAAGCAATAGTAATTACAAACAAATTTATTACCACTTTCAATTTTCTTAATTCCCGTTATTTTTCCAAAAGGGCCCTATAATTAGGGACGGAGGTAGTATTTGTTACTGCCTTATTATTTTTTCAACTTGACGGTTTTCTTTTGTTTTATTTAAGTTGGAAAGTTGATGTTCGATGGCCATTATTTCAGTAGTGATAAGGGTAGCATCTCACAATAGAGGTTCTGCCATTCTGTCAAAGTGGACATTTTGACATTATAAGCATGTATTATTTATTTGTTTCCTTATGTTCAATAATTTTCTTTTAGAATATTTAAAAAAAAAACAGTTGTAAGAGCATATCAATATTGTTCGGAACTTGGGTAGGTTGTCTAGTACCAGAAGAGGTATATTATTCATTAGATTATTCCTTTATCCATGCCAGGAATGTACATTGTCTACTCCTATATCATATTTTATTCTTTTGTAGATCATCCCAGGTGGTATGCAAATTCAGCCTTAAAACTTTATGTATTTCGTAAATGGTTACGCTGGTTCACTCCACAAAAAAGATTGAAAATGCTAACAGTAACATAACTGCCTTAGCAACTATCCAAGAAATGTCTAATAGAAAAAATAGGTGTATAAAAAAAAAGTAGCAATTGAAAGCAGCAGAAATACCTTCATTAAATTTGTTAAGAACCCACGCACTGATATCACAACCAACATTCCGATGAATAGCAAGGAAATATACTGTAAAAAATGCAGAAAAATTATAAATAAATACAACATCAAATCATGTAATACCATACAAATTCCAGTCAACAACAAAGGAAAAGGTGTATGAGAGAAGAACTAGGAGAGTAACAGAAGACTATGGCCTCTTAGTTTTTTTTTTTTGATGGTGTCTGGGGTTCGAACCCCGGACCTTGCATATATTATGCATTGTCCTTACCAACTGAGCTAAGCTCACGGGGACCTATGGCCTCTTAGTTAGTTGCTGTCAGTGGCAGTTAACTAATAGTTATTTAGTTGCTGAAAGCACCACATGTAAACTAGGGAGAGCTAGTTTATTTGTGTGAAAAATAATGAAGTTGACTACCTAAGGTAAAAAATAATGATAATAATCACAACATCAAGTACATGTGATAAGTAACTAGGGAGAGCTAGAAAGCACCACATATGATCATAACATAATACATTCATTTAATAATCCAAATAAGAAAGTTTCACATGACTAAACAATTTATAAACAAAAAGAATTCTTAGGAAATTACATTCAATGGCATATACACTACAATATTCTTCAGTAAACAAGTACAAAGCAAACAATTGAACCTCATACAAAGCAACAAAAAAGAAATTTAAGGAGACTTCTCATAGACAGAAAATAGAGAATGGAGTGCACAAACTTGATTGTTTTTCGTAATTAAGCTCTGTGTATATATTTATCCTAATCAATTTAGGGCACATGCAGTGTAACTAGAACAGTGCCCACTTAATACGTCAGCTCATACCTATACACGTCTACAACTCTTTACAAAATATGAGAATTCTAATTTGATCTTTAAATAAGAATGCATTAGGTTTTAGGGACACATTGACCATCATCTATTCTACAAAAATAATGGCATGCAACTGGACACTAACCTGAGATAATAAGGCTGCATTTATTCCTATATCAAAAAACTGTAGGAATATACTTATCATCCTTGTCACGGGATCAACTGAACCAGCCTATATTGAAACACATTATCAGCAAAGAAGCACGGTGTCAATATGAGATTCAGACTAAAAGATGGAAAAAAGTAATTATATTTGTAAAATACTAATAACACAAGATATGATCTTTTACCTGTTTGAAAACAACACTTTGCAATGACTGCAAAAAAGGATTAATCAGTTAGCCATATTGACTACAGTAAATTTAAAAATAAATAAATAAATAAATAAATCACTAGAGAAATACACCATTAAAATACTATAGCTGCTAATATCACCGTACATGTGTCACAACATAGTCAACCTCAATTGAACCTTTCAACACGGTAATATACTTCCTCCATCCTATTATGAGTGTCACACCAGGTATTTTCACACAAATTAAGGAAAATCTATAAATGAAAGAAAGAGAATAACAATTTTACCAAACATGAAAATGAACCAAACTTCAGGGTACAATCTGTACTCTGTCCTAATTTTTGTTAGGGAACTGTACTAAGCTGCTGCTACTTCATGTTGTTCATATTTTCAGCCACATGGATATTTTTGGTAAATTTTATTAACCCATATCATAAGCTTTATTCGGGTTTAGATTTATGAGTTGGAACTTGGAATCCTAATATAGTTAGCAATATATTTAAATCTTGAAGAATAAATTGAAAACATGTAGCAATCAAACAAGTGGATTTTAGTTTAGCATCAGTCAGCAAATAGATTTTTGGATTTACCATACATTGCTTCTGAGCCATTTATACCTAACGAAAAGCTCTAGTCCACCATTACAAACATTAGTTTGTCCAACAAACCATAATTCTAGCATATAAAATATCAATTTATGCTGCCTGATATCACAATACCTTGATCATTTTATACACACAATAAACGGAACAAGCATAACCTAGTAGATTCTGCATATGTCCTTTCCAAGTTCGAGAATATGCAGCAGCTTCCTGCATAGTTGAAACCATTTTCATAGTAAGCAGATTTACGTAGAAAATATGAGAAGTGAAACAAAGTTCAATCACATTAAGATGGAGTTGGATTTTTTATACAAAATAAGTCTCAATTTTATCATTGATTACAACATGCATTCTTCAGAAAGCAGTAACACTACTTTCCAGTTTTTTTAAAGGTCAACGCCACAGTTTTTTGTGATGATATCGGATAAAGTAAACCTTTGCTTGTCGAAGCTCATAGATCTCCAAGAACAATTGCTTTGAAAGCTCTTCTAAAGCCAGTACCTCTGCTTCCATGCCTTTGATATCTTCACATTTAACCAAAGAAAATTTTAAAATTTGTATTTGATAATTAATAATTTTATAACATAACCAAAGAAAAATAAGAATATACAATCAGATGTACCATTATTAAATGAATCACTTCATGACCCGTAGTAAAAACAAAGCATGTATCATGTCTAATTTGAGCAAATAAATTCCAATCATACTGAAACACGGTAATACTTATTTGCATGATTGAAAGGGACGGCCCCATTTTGATAAAAAGGAAACGCATAAATTGAGAAATGGAATCCAATCTCTCTGAATATCCAATAAAGAAAAAGGAAAACTTGTGCTATCCAGTCATCGTGGGGGTCTAGAGAAGGTTCAGACATATCTGTGGGCCATGAGTCTATTATGGGCAACCTTGTCTTGCATTTACAAGAGGCTGATTCCACAACTCAAACTTGTGACCTCTTAGGCACAAGACAGTAACTGCTAAAGGCTACCCACACCCCCACTTCAAAGCCTTTTGTTGCTTTGGAGCTCATACTGTAGCGGGTCTAGGGAAGGGTCAATCACAACAAAGAAACCCATGAAAACTAACCAAGCATCATAGAGAAGCTACAGAAATGATAGACATGCCTTTAGTTAGTTGGTTTTTTGCTCGTCAGTTAGTAAACGGGTTAGGAGGTGACTATAGATAGGCAGAATAAGTAGACAGTTGGAAAATAACTCAGTCTTGGAAGAGTTAGTGTTCTAAGTCTATGTTTAACCATTGACCGAGACCCATCAATAAGGCAATCCTTTTGTTTCTGCGAGAATTTCCCTTTCTTCCCTTCCTGCTCAATTTCTAGTTAATACTATCAAAAAACTTTCCCAAAGTTGTAATAATTGGCAAAAGATTATCCTTGAAAAACTCAAGCGTTGTTCTCCAACTAAACACATAAACCACGACATAAATGCAAATCATCGTATAAATTAAAAAAAAAAAAAAAGACATACATGTTTTTTCAATCTACATGTCCTCAGTACACAGTTTTTGTTTACTTTATTGATCATGTAATTCTTTAATACTATATTCACCGAAATTTATATCTCTAAAGCAGGCGCTTCAAATGGCTTTTTCAAGAATAAAAGGAAACTAACCTTGCTCCTTTTGGTCCTCTTGCACGGATCGAACAACCGTACCAACAATACGTTTGATAAAAGATCTGGCAGTTAACCTCTGTGAAAAACAAGTTCAGATGAAGCTAGAACAGGAACGCAAAGTAAGAGGCAAATAAAACCTATAACGAAAATGGCTTTACAAAATCAATGCATAAATCAATAGATGTTATCACTCAATAATTAATATATTAAAATTGTGAAACCAAAGGAAAGGTCAATATAATTGTTATGCAAATAAATAATAAATAATTAATTGTTATTAGAGTCATGTCCGTGTCGTAAGCACGCCACTTTAGCCATCAATAAGTATAAAAACATGCCGATTGGCAAAAGATAAAAAGGTAACCTCTTCAGATCCTTGCTTGTTCTCCATCTCCAATTGACCGAGAATAATTTTCTTTTTGTTTGATATACCAGTCTCAATTGACTGCATAAGTTGTCTTTCCAAGGCCTTGATCTCAGTTTCCTCAATCTCTCTGATGAAAAGTGATAAATAACTGTATGGCAAGTTAACAGCACCAAAACCAGATAAAACAGCCATGACAGTAACACCAATGACCCCAATTCTACTGACCAATTGAGGCATAGTAAAGAAACCTTTATCGGGTGATGGCATTGGAAAGTGAATACCCATTCTCCAAAAAGCATAAAGAAAAGCAAACAAGAACAAAACAGCACCAAGTGAAGCTCTTTCAGTTCTCAAACCACTACTTTTAAGCATCAAGTAACAATGATAATAAGGCAAAAGAAACACCAACAACAGTATCAAACAGAATAGATCAATCTTCCAGTTCAACACTCTAGCCCTATTACAACAAATTAATTATCATCAATAAATAAATCAATAAAGAAATCAATCAATTAGGTTAATAAGTTTGAAAAATGACTTACTCTTTAGAGAGAATTGGAATGATTTCGAAGATAACAAGTTGAAGAAGATTGCAAGAGAAAGCAAAGACAATACTGAAAATGATTTGAACAAGAACACGTTTTTCTTCATATTCTTTGTAGAGACGACGATTCAAAAACCATACACCTGCCCAACCAAGTGAACACAAACTTCCTAACACAACTGAACCTTCCAAGATTCCTCTTCCCCAACCCATCCTAAGATCGATCACTCTGATTCCGATTTTCAATCAATCTGTCTTAAATCATCAAGACTGTAATTAGATATCGTAATTTTATCTCTAAAAACTTATGTTTATAATTGCAATTTTCAATGCCATATTTCTACTTTAAATTCTTTAACAATCATCTTTTTTGTCCCAAAATGTAAAAATATAAAAACTAATTTTTATCCAATTTAATTTTTTTTTTCAAAAAACATATTTTTGAAGAAAAACTTTTATTTATTATCATGAAATTAAATCCAATTAAATTCAATTTTCCCTCAATATCATATTCACCATAACCAATGTCCAATAAAAATTGTTTTTACATCTTACTATAAAACACATTCCAAATAAAACACAAAAAATTATACTCCAAATAGTCACGTTAAACAACACAACCACAAAATTATATCAGTAGTAAATAAATTTAAAACTATGCAATAGCTCAATACTTCAATGCAAACACGCTTTTTGATTCAAACATCATCAGGGATATTATAATCAATAATATTATTCAATATTACACTAAACTCACATCAAACCGGTTGACTTTTGAATCCGTTCATTTAAAGATAAACACCACTTTAGTGAAAATTGTGATTTAATGCACCAAAAGCTACAATGTCATGCAATCGTTTCCTAATTTTAACATATGAAGACATCATAAAAAGGTGAGGCCTATGAGTTTGGGTTCCATTTTACTAAGTCATCCTTAACACTTCAAATTTAACAAGAAAAAGGGAGTTGATGATAACATATGATGTGAATAAAAATTAATGTAAATATAACTTCAATAAATTTAAGAGTAACTCAATCACAGTTGTTAAAACATTCGCACTTGACAAAAATTATAAATAATGTCATCAATTGTACAAATATTCAATCTTACAATTCCATGGTGAAGTACGTGTACTCTTAGCTTAAAAAGAACATTCCAAATATAAAAAATAAAAAAAATAAAAAAAAATTAAAATATCAATGAAAAGACATGACTTTATGAGACTCATCTTGAATCATCATCATCAATTGTATCTAAAGAAGGGGCAAGACAACTTGGGCACTTAAATGGGAGAGTTGTCAAAGGCTTGTCGTCAAAAAGTCCTAGAATAGCCAAACCTAATGTGTATCCAAGGGCAAGGGCTACCGGAATAGCAACCACATTTTCAACTTGAGTATACCTGCATTGAAATTAGAACCATTGAGTATCCTATTATACATAATGTAGGGGATAGAGAATGTTAACTCAAACATTAACTACATTTACACAACTAGCTACTAACTAAGAAATTTTACATTAAGAGACCTAAACAGGTATGAACCCTTAGGACACTAGGCAGTTATTGTGCAATCATGTAATGTAAATTAATGTATTTGTATGTTTGTAATATATAAGGAAGTTAAGGTTAAAATAGGTTAGTGTGTTTTTGGTTAATGAATTGAAATGAAGAGATTCCAAGCTCTCAATCTCGAAGGGAAAACCTAACAGTCAGTCATCCTTGTGTCTTGAAACATCAAAATTGATGTATGCATGTTATCATATAAAAAATATTAAAATAATACTGATACACTTCCACAAAAGGTTATTTACTGCAAAATTTTGTTTTCATAATTAACTTTGGTCTATAGTACATACCTTGCTTTGGTAGGGCCGCAAAGTTTATAGCAGTCTGGAAATCCCTGTAGCCTAGCATTTTCTCGAATGCTAAGAACTCTGTCTTGTTCCGGGTGGAGAAGAACCTGGAAACAGAATTAGACCAGAGTTTGAGAAAAATGCATAATCACACATGAAAAAGAGAACAATCTAGAAATATACTGCCACTTACACAACAAGTCCTAACAATTTACATTGCCAGATATGTTTTAATTGAAAAATGTTAAAATGATCAATCCCAAGGAAGATAGCAAATAGCAATTCTCAAATGCAACATTTTTAAAGAGGTTTCGCAAAGGGACAATCACATAAGTGGCATTAGTTTAACAAACAAAATATAATATACACAACTTCAATAATAACCTGATTACGAGGTTCTGCTCTCGTTACAACAGTAAACACAATTTCGTCCCACCAAAGTCGACCAAATGGCCTGTTATTTTTATAAGATACATAAGAAAATTCAATATAAAGGAAATAAACAGAAAATACGATGATCGAAAATAGACAGTGTGCATATATACATACTTAGAGGAAGTCCCTTTAACAAATGATATGGCATAATCTGGAACCTATTCAAAAAAAATATGTTTGTGATCAACAAAGAACTGGCTTGAAAATAAACATGTCCCTAAGACAACACAAGAGTAATACCAAAAGCTTCCCAGATTTTAGCCACTGTCTTTCAACATTGGCGTCCCATTCCACTTTATTCCCCTTCACTATCACACCTTTTAAGTCCCTGAAGTTAGACCCCTATAAAGGCAAGTAGGCACAATTAAAATACGCATGGAGTAACAAAAAATAAACTAGTAGCACACAATGTCAATTCTAAGATATGGAACCTTCTTGTGTGGAATGTGGCAGGCTCTCTCATAATCATCTTTATTTAATTTCAATGTGAAGTGATCATATAGCATTCCACTTGGTGTGCTTTCATAGTCAGCTGAATAATTCACCATCTCTAGAAAGCGGAAAAAGTAAGATCAAGCCCAGTAAATGTTAATGCATGGAAGAAAGAATGCAAGTAAAATTTTCTTACCATATGAAATATAACATGCAATCGCAACATATTCAATATCAATTATAAAAAATAAGAGCAAAGCAATAATCTTACTCCAACTAAGCTTGATATTTGTCTTAATATATTGAACTATGAAAAATTCATTCATAATACAATGGCTAAATATTTCATTGTAATGACAGCAGGGTACTCATATTGCAGACAACCATGATATACTTCAAAATTAAAAATATAAATACAAATCATACCGCTTCTCTTTGGCGGATATATTTCTGAAATTCTGACCGAGGAGCAGCCCCGTAGCACCTTTCATCCTGGCTCTCGTCATTTTTAATCTGTTTGATAAAAAATAAAAAACAACGAAAGAAATGGCATCAAAATTTTATAAGAATCAAACAAACTATATTTGTAATGTATTTGTGAGCAAAATGAACATACTGGAGGGAGATCATCTATTGCATCCTTAAGATAAAGTGCTTCAGCTAGCTGGCACTTTTCATTTGTGGCATAAGCAACTGTAATATCCTGCATTATGACAATAGCGAGAACCCATGGATTAAAACTTTACAATCACAAAATGTATTCCTTATCAAAGAAAATGGCACAAACATCCTTAAGCCTATTAGTTCCTTACTTGGAAGCCAGTTGGAATGACAGATCTTGATTCAACCTCATGAGTTAGTAATGGAAATGCATGCAATTTCTATAAACAAAACAGTAGATGAACCATTAGCCTTGCATTTGAAAGACTTAAAAAGATCAACTAAAATATTACATCAGAATAATCATCTTGTAGTACAAACAATAGGCTTACTTCAGTGGAAAGAGCTCCCCAAAGAAAAACGCTCATCCGAAATTGGGGAAGGCCATAAGACCCTGCAGCCATCATCCCCCTTCTAGCTTGATAATTCATGGCTACAAGACGGCCTAAAGCATAACGTCCCAAAAACCCACCAACAAATTTCAAAATGTCAACCACATTCTCCATGAGTACGTATCTCGGCTTCAAGAAATCAATGATATTCATATAGACCATTAATTGCATATTTTTAACATCCTCGAGGGGAGCGTTTTTGTTCTTGAAGCGATTAAAACCAGAAACACCTTGACAAGGTGGTCCACCACAAATAACATCAACTTGACCCTGGACAAAAATAAAGTCGTAAAAAAACCATTTTTTTAAATAAATATTACAAGACCAGTTGATAAGCCATTAAAGGTGAAAGAAGAGGTTGAGTGCAATCCAATAACAAGGAGTGGTGAGACTCACAGGAAGAGGCAATATTTTGTCTTTATATCCCGTTGTAACAAAATCTCTCAAGGCATCCTTACAGTCACGGTTGCCATTATAAATGCAATCACAGTTAGAATCTTGCATAGATTTAGCAATAAGCACTATGTAACAGATTAGTTTAGTGATGCAAAGGTAAGGACATCATTAATAAGAATACATATTTTGAAATCTGGAGATTACCTCAAGCCTTCAACTGGCTTCCATGTATCGTAACTAGAATCGTAACTCTTCCACTACACCTGAAGGATTAAAAATTTATTAAAAAAAAAGTAATGACCGCTAACTGAAAGTGTCAATACACAAGTTAAAGCTACAAGAAAAGTTGTGTTTTAAAATATAAACCATGTACAAGATGTATCTATGCATATTTTCATAAACAAACTATGATCATATGTATAATTATAAGAGAAAGTATATTATCCAACGCACTAGGTATGTAACATACCCACAAGTTAAAGTTATAAGAAAAGTCGTGTTCTAAAATGGAAACCTAGTGCAAGAAGTATATATGCACATTTTAAGAAATAAACTAGAATCTAAGATATATTAGGCTAGGAGCTGTATGCCTGTGCGACAAAAAAAATAGGCAATGAAGACACTTTTAGATAAAGTAAATTTTTTGTCAAATTAAAAATATAGTAAATTTAAAGTCCTCTCAAGAGATTTAATTAAGTAGAGGCTATAATATGTTGACAACACAAATTGCAACAGTCCTTTTTTTTCTTTTTTTGAAAAGGCAAAATAATGGCATGACTCGAACAGTCCTTATAATTGCAACAGTCCTTTTTTTTGAAATCGCAACAGTCCTTATAATTGATTTCATTATGAAAACCAACCAAGTTATGTGAAAGTTTGAGCAAACTTACTTTAAAGTACAATCCTAGTTTTTTGTCTTTGTTAGCCTTTTTTTTTTTGTCTTTGTTGGCCTTTTTTTTGGCTTTGTAGGGATTGCCATAGCAGACGGCAAGTAGCTTTTCAACCTCAAACACCTCAGAATCAGATGAATCATCCACAACTTCATCATTAGCTTCTTGACCAGTTTCTTCACCATCATTCGTATCAGAATCTGAACTTTCAGATCCATTGAATACAAACTCTTTCGCACAACCTTGCCCACTCTTTAAGCAAACTTAAGAAGTTTTCAGCAGTTTCATTTCTCACCTGAATTTCACATTTTATGTAGCAATAAATAAACATTAATAAGAATGTGAATGAAGAACTATGAACAAAGTTACAATGACAAGCGTAAACTACAAGATAACAACAAAACATACATGTGTTTGAGGATGATTAAGCTTCAAGCTTTCACATGCATGCTTATTGATGTCAACTGCCCACCTCTTCAAAGTCAAAAACATAAACATTATTAGATCAATAAAAAAGAAATTCTATAAAAGCAAAGTTAAAATAAACCAAAAAACTTAATACAAATTAATCTCAATACCGTGACAAGTTTAATGCCAGATTTAGAAGCTCCAAAGCAAAGTCATGTGGACATAACGCCACAACCGGCATACAAATCGAATAAACTCCACTCTGATTTATCCGCGGCAGCGACATTAGTAGTGAGTTTCAACTAGCGCAATTGTATAGTAGTGAGTTTCAACTCTGGTAATAAGATAATCAAACAAAACAAGGAAATAGATAAATAAAATAATAACAATAATAATACTCACTTGAAATTGTAGAGGTACTACTTTCTATTCTTATTGGTTCTGTATCAATTGTACAAACCACGACCAATGTAAAAAAGATCAGTAAAGTTCCATGCACAAGACAAGACTTAAAAAATCATCATAAAGTACAAAATTCATACCATTAGAAATGTTTGAGAATGTCAAATAAGGTACAGTGTACTTCATATCAAAATATAGCTCACAAGAAGGAATCTTCTTCTTATTCTTCTTCTGTGCAGCTAAATCAACCTATATAGTACACATATTCATCAATTTTCCAAGCATCATTTCAAAGCACATTTATAAAATTACACAGAAGAAAAGGACAACACAAATCACTTACTTCAGGTTTAACTTCTGCAATCTCTACTTTCCTAAGTATACTACCCAGAGGGTTTTCATCTTTAACATCAGAGATAAAAACCCTCTTTTTATCAACAAGGCGACCATGATCCTGTAAAACCTACATACATATTCAAATCATGAAAATCAACAATATTAAACAGTGAAACAAAACAAAACACAAACAGGTATAAAATAATAATAATAATAATAATAATAATAATAAAATAATTACTGTGTCTTGTGCTCTGTAAAACCACTGGGCAGTAAAGAACTGTTGTTGGTAATCAGTTACAAACAGTTCAACGATTCTAGCAATATAATGCTTTTTTCCTTTTTCAGCCTAAACAAACAATGTTCAATAAATTAACACAGTAAAATCAAAACTATCACCAAATCAAATGAATAAACCTTACAGTCACTACAAAATGTTTTAACATAAGACGAATTGAATAAAATAGAAACCTGAACATAAGCATTATCGTTGAGTTCATATATAACACCATCAACTTTTGCTTTTAGGTAATGATACTTGGCTTTTATGCAATTATTATTCCTCGGTCCACTACAAAGCGCAATTGTATAGTAGTGAGTTTCAACTCTGGTAATAAGATAATCAAAGAAAACAAGGAAATAGATAAATAAAATAATAACAATAATAATACTCACTCGTTATTCGAGTACCGGTGAGGCCATTTGGATTGAGCTTCGTTGGCAGGAATATGTTCTCCAAGAAAACAGATCTCATCGGAATTAACAGCTGATCCTTTCGTTACTCTCTTCCGTTTGGAAGGAAGAAGCGAAACAATGTCTCCTTCAACTTCATCAGCATTCATGACTAACAACAAAAATTATCACTATGGGGTCATGTCTTTCGCCCTGAGAAATGTTGGGGCCACTTTCCAAAGATGTATGGATACCATCTTTTCCCGGCAAATAAGACGAAACCTCGAGGTTTACAATGATGACCTGGTAGCAAAGACGAAGGAAGAGGGTAACCATACTGAAGATTTAGAGGAAATCCTAGGACAGGTAAGGAAGTACAACATGCGCCTAAACTCAGCAAAATGTTCTTTCGGAGTGCAAGCTGGAAATTTTTTAGGTTTCCTCCTGACCAAAAGAGGAATTGAAGCAGATCCTGATAAATGTCAAGCAATTATCGACATGAGAAGTCCCTCAACTGTAAAGGAAGTACAACAATCGACAGGAAGATTAACAGCCCTTTCACGATTCCTATCCTGCTCAGGTGACAAAGCTTTCTCCTTTTTTTTCCTCCATAAAGAAGAAAGAAAAATTTGAGTGGACAACAGAGTGCGAAGAAGCTTTCCAGAAGATTAAAGTATTTTTATCCAGCCCGCCAGTATTACATCGCCCCAGTAAGGACGCCATTCTCTTTCTTTATTTAGCAATATCTGATAATGCCATGAGCTCGGTATTAGTTGAAGATTCGGAAACAAGTGAGAAGCCAGTGTACTTTGTGAGCAGAGTGTTCAAAGGAGCTGAGTTAAGGTATCAAAATCGTCGTAAAAACTAAGGACATATTTTCAGGGACACAAAATCGTCGTAAAAACTAACTCTCCCATCAAGCAAGTGTTAAGCAAACCAGATTTGGCAGGAAGAATGGTAGCCTGGTCCATCGAATTATCTGAATACAACATCCAGTTCCTCCCTATAGGATGTATCAAGTTTCAAGTGCTCGCAGATTTCTTAGTAGAACTTTCGTCGCCAATCCAGGATGACACGCCACAGGTCTGGCTCCTTTCGGTGGACGGGTCCTCTAATTTATTGTGCTTTTTCAAGTACATAAACTAGTTTAGCGGTTGCTTTTTCTAAACACTACAAATTTAATCAATCAACTTATTTGTTATCAATATAAATTTGTAAGAGACTCGTAAGTTATTCATATTTATACATCATCGCTTCCTTTTTTTTATGAGGAGAATGGATAGATTTGAACACTTTAATTAAGTTTTTTTAGGTTTATTATGCATCGTTATGGCAGCTGGTCCGATCCTGGATAGGCGTCTCAGGCGTGGATCCTCCAAGTCTCCATGAACATTTTTTTTCAGTTTACTCATTACTTGGGTGGTGTGAAGGTTTGTCGATCTTTCCTCCAAGTGTTGTGACTTCTATGCGTTTTGTTAATTTGGTCTGACAGGAATAATAGGTTATTTACTAATTCTCAAAGCTCCATGTATGAGCTTTTGGAAAAAGTTAAGTATCATTCTTATTGGTGGTTAAAGGCTCATAGCACCATTTTTGTGTACGGTAGTCAGAGATGGTGGTCGGACCAGTTAAAATGTTTGGATATCGGCTAGTCATGCTTTGGTTTTTGATTGCAAATGATTGACTCTATGTTCATTTTTGAGTGGTCTCTTTAGCATACCTTATGTTAAGGACCGACTCAGTGTTTGTTAATATAATCCATTTTTATTTCTTAAAAAAAAGTTTTTTTATGTTTATCGTTTCTTGTTTTACATATATGATATACATTACACTTTTATTTAAATAATTTATCTTTAAAATATAACACTCTTAATCGGCAAAATTCATTAAAATAATTTATGCATGTCAACATGTTGGTTGTCCAACTCAAAATCAATAACTTATCATTAATAAAGTTTAATTCGACTAACAAAATTAATATTGTTAGATTAAACATTTTTATCAATTTTCGAAAATTAAACCTCACAATTGTGAAGTGGTAGTTGTCATTTCAAAACCATAAGTTATAAAATTTCTTGTCATTTGTCTGCACTATGTATGCATGCATATGTGTACGTGTCTTCCTCCTTGTACCAAAATTGCAGGTTAAAAGTAGAAATTAATATGAAAATGAAAATATTTCAGTTTATAAAACTATTAACTATTTGAAGGTGTAATATAATATTTTGAGAATGGTTACCATCACTCCCTTCTTTAACACTCACTCTTTTATTGGATGAAATCATTGTATATCCCACCACGTGTTCAAATACTCTAATATTTTTTACCTACATAGTAAGGTCAGGTGGAGATGTAACTGGCAATCAAGCGGTCACTGTCTCCTCCCCTCAGATAAAGACAGAGTCACACTTCCAAAGAAAACTCAACTTGTTGATTCTTCTTACTTTCTCCTCACTCAGTCTCAGGTGAATTCCTTTACCTTCAATTTATTTATTCGCTATGATCTTGCTTCAAGGGTTTTTCTAGGGTTTAGTATTGCTCTCTTCTATGGGGATTTGTGTCTGCATTTCTTGGAATATTGTTCATTTTTATGGTAATTGTTTGTTGGATTTCTTTCAGTTTTGTTCTGTTTTGTTGAACTTTGTTTTCAGCTTTTGTTTCTCTTTCTCAGTTATTATGTCTTAGGAAAAGTCTTTTACCATGGGAAGAAGACCTTAGTTTTTCAGAAATGTTCTTTTGATAGGGTGTGTTGTGTTGTGACTACAATGTTGTTTGTTTAGTTCTTTGGGCTTGTTTGGAATGACTTATTTGAGCTTATCTAATTGCATAAACACTTGTGAGACTCTTTGGGAGAACTAATAACGTGTTTGTAAGCTGTTTCCAGCTTATTTCCAAAAGCACTCCAAGATACCTTATGAAAACATCTTATAGCTTATACAAAAACTGTTTGACTTTATTTTATCTTTTGTAATGGAAATAGCTTATAAGAAGCATTTATATGTGATATGCACTCATGCTATAAGCTACGAATTAAGCTGTTTACTCAAGCAGGACCTTTTTCCTATAAATGATGCATAAATGTTGTTGCCCCATTTAATAGTTTTCTTTTCATTACTCAAGAGTTCTGAAATTTTCACTATGATTGGTGTTTTGTTGATACATGAATTTGAAAGGAAAACTATTCTTTGATTTTTTTTTTATAAATTGTATTCTTAATAATCACTTTTAATTGTATCTTTACACTATACATGATTGATCTTTATTCATTGCTTACTTAGTTACACAATAATGCATTTCCAGTTCAAAGCAGCTGGCCTGCCCTTGTTACTTGGAGAAGATAAATTTGAGACTTTTTAGGCTAGTTAACCATGATAAAACGGTCGTCAAGTAGGAACAACAGATCTAAAGGCATCAAGGTGAAACATGTTCTGCAGATTATGCTGTTGGTTGGAATTTGCTTCTGGCTGATCTATCAGGTTAGGCGTTCTCATGATAAGAAGAAGGAATTTGATGAGAGTGATAAGAAAGTCTCAGTTGGAGCTCAAAATGCCTATCAGATTACGAAACTTGGAAGAAAAGATCTTCTTCTGGGTAAGAATGAAGTAAATCAAAATGAAAAGCACGAAGAGGAAGAGGAAGATGAGAATATTGTAGAGGATGAAGATAAGCATGAGCAAAATGAACACGAAGAAGGAAACGGGCATGAAACTAAAGCAAAAGAAGATGATGAGAGCAGAACGAGAGAAGGAGAAGGAGGAGGGGGAGAAAAAGAGGAAGATGAAACTGGGGGAGAAGATGATGAGATGGATGACGAGAGCAGAATGAAACAAAATGAACACGAAGAAGGAGACGGACATGATTCACATGAAACTAAAGTAAAAGAAGATGACGAGAGCAGAACAAGAGAAAGAGGAGAAAAAGAGCAAGATGAAAGAAGGGGAGAAGATGATGAGATGGATGAAAATGATCCTGAGAAACTAGAGGTGGTTGATCGCAATGAGGAGTTTGTGAATGAAGGGAAGGAGAAAGAAGAGGAGGGTAATGAGAAGGAGAACGAAAACAGCAAGGGTGAAGGAAATCAAGGTTTGGTTGAAAGCAACAACATTCATGAGGCTCGGGAGGAACAATACAAGGGGGATGATGCTTCTAGCGCCGTCACTCATGATACTCGCACAACTAGCACTGAAACAGAGACAGTTAGTATGGAAAACTCTGATGTAAACGCAGAAATGGGTATCACTAAACCAGAGAACAAGCCTAATTATACAGAAGATGGTATCAGGAGTCAACCTGGTTCCAATTTTGGTTTTACAGAAGTTAAACTGGTTGTCGAGGCTTATTCCAATTCAAGTTCTGGTAATGAAACCGGAAACAACAGTTTGTCTAACTCAGTGGCTGTCTCACATCAAAATAACACTGCCTTGATATACTCTGACAGACGCTCAGAAGAAACAAGTAGTAACCTTACAATAGATGTCCCTGCAGCCAGAAATAACTTGTCAGGAACCGACACATCGTCTGAACACAATAAAATGGTAACGTTTTCAGGCATAGATCAAAATGATACTGTTAATTCAACAGTCGCTGGAGATGTGAAAAATGTGCAGACCGAGGGATTAGAGCAGGGTGACGGAGATGAATCTTCAAATCTAGAGGGTGGTGACGTAGAAAAGACGAGAAGATTTGTAGCGTCAAATGAAACTGAGAGCAAAGTTGACACTGTAATGAGTGAAACAAATAAGACTCAAAATCTCTCCTATGTGAATGAGAACAATAATGCTGCTAAATATGAAGAGTCCAAGGGTGACACGCAAGCAAGTGATGCATCAAATTCATCCTCTATGAATGGAACTTCGGATTCAATTAAACACCAAGCCACTGATTCTTATAATTCTCATATCCTCAAGGACATGACAGAGGTACAAACTGATCTTAATACTATGCCAGATGTTAGAAATGTAGGAGATAATGATGGTGTCAAAACTGCAACAGACTAGTCATAGAAAGGTAGGTTTGTGTTCAAGAGAAGATTTAATAGAGTTTTTCTTCATCCATGTAGTTTTGAACTGACCAAAACAAAACCAAACAAAACAAAAATGAGAATGTAAAATAGTCGAAAGTACAAAGGTAGGCTAGTTCTTTTTTATAGCACAAATGTAGGCTATTTAGGTAGTTTTATTTATTCATGTCAAGGTTTGGATATGTAAAATCAATTCGTCTACACTGTCTGTTGCTATTGTGGCTCTTTGGCCTATTATTGAGTGTTTTCTTGTTTGATTTTCTCATTATATCCAACTCAATCTGTTTCATATAGGTTTTTTTTAGTACAAAATTACGTCTTATAGATTGTACAGAGTAAATAATGGAATATGATAGTGGGCAATTAGCTAAAAACAATATTGCTTATATTGAAAGACTTTAATCTGATTTTTTGGCAAAGCTTCAATGAAACCTTAGTCTCTTGTTGTTTCCCTATCCTTTTTTGTAACCAAAACATTTTAAAAGTCGCTACGCACCCAATCTTTATTTGGATGCATGCATTTGGTATATGAAGATTTGCTGTTATATCGTTGAATTTCGTAATATTTACTTCTACTTGTTTTATGTATAGTTACATTACACGGTAATGAAAATTCAAATTTGATTTCGTTGTTCAAAGCTTAAATCCAACTGTAATCAGCTGTACACAGCTAAAATTGCAAAGAAAAGGTTGCAAAAACATTTTAGGAACATAGGTGGACACATAAGTGGACCGCAAGCAAGGAATATAGATGTTACTATTATTCATATCGATAGTAAAATTTAGTTAAAAGTGCATGCATCTATGAGGCTGCTCTGTCTAAAATGAACCTCATATATTTTATTTCCTAAAACTTATTTAAAAGTTTTATATTGATTTTGGTAAAAAAAAAAAAGTTTTATATTGATTGTACACCAAATTATTTATTTAGAATTGTAAAACAAAAATGACAAACCTTAGATGTATTTTGTTGATATTTTTCGTATAGTTTTTAATTAAAAATACATTGTGTCCATGAGAAAATTGTACACCAAATTATATCTATTATGGCTATTGTACATTTGCTAAAAAAAAAACATCATGAATAGTTTAGTTTAGAATTATACGAAAAATATCTAAGAAATTTCACTTACTTTTTTCTCAACAAAAAACTAGTAACCCAAAAAAAAAAAAGTTTCAATTTTCATACATCCTTAGTGTAACATATATACGGGTCAGCACATCACGATTAATTATAGAGTTTGATGGTGGTGGGTTGATAGTCCAAAACAAATTTATCCATATGATCAATCAAAAATTTTAGAATTATCACGTTAATAAATATTTTTAATTTATATGACTATTATGAATATTTTGATTGAATGTGTGCAAAATTATTTTGGACTATCAACCCACCATCCTTAAACTCTTAAGTATATATGTGTGTGTAAGTTTAAATGTGGCTACCTGCCTATATTAAAAGTCACACATTATATTTAAACTTTTTAAAATAATTTACTCTAAACAATGTATAAAAAATATTAAAAGAAAAATGCTAACAAGTGTTCTTAGATCATTGTTTAAGTATAAAATTAATAACTCTTATATTAAAAATTACATAGTTATGACTTTTACACATCTTTGACTTGTATTTTTATAAGAAAATATATTTTTATGAGTTCTTTAAACAATGTCTTCAATATACTTGTTAGTAAATAGAGGTGTCAATAGAGCCCCAAATATCAAAGCCCACTTAAAAAAGCCCTCACCAAACCCACTAAATTAAAAACAGGGTTTAAATAAATAAATAAACAAGTATTCATTACGTTTTAAAAATAGGGTTTTTCTATCTGGAAAAATAATATTTGATTTAGGTTTTTTTGAGAGGAATATTTGATTTAGTTGTTCAAGGAGTATTTAAATCCAAGTCCAACTGTATATTCACCAAAAATATATCCAACTGTAACCAGCTGTACATAGCTCAAGTGGAAAGTCTATCTGGAAAAAGGGTCTAGAAAAACATTTTAAGGTATAACTTTTATTGCGTACAGAAAAATAACTCTTTTTTTCAGAAGAAAAGAAAAAACTTCTATATTGCTTTTTTTTTATTTTTAAATTTCTATATTGCTTGATTGCTGCCCATTTTATGTCCACAATAATAATTAAAATATTAACGTGCAATTGAAAAGTATAGAGCAACCTCATAGTCATAGCATAGATGCATGCACTATTTAAATTATTTATTTTGATAGAAATGTGCACTATTAAAAACATAGAGGTTTTTATATGTGTTTAACCTCTACAAATAAGGGTCATTTGTAAAGTTAATTTATCAGAATTAACGACTACATAAACCCATTTTTAAACGACCCCTAAATACATGGTTGACACATATGTAAAAGCCAGCATAGGATTCTTCTCATGCTCTGTCTCTATCTCACATTATTTCCAGCACACGAGGCATGAATAAAAAAATATACTATGCACAAACGAATCATCAGAAATTCAGAGCAAGAATAATAAAGAATACAAGACCAGATCTGTAAGCAAAATATAAATCCAACCAAAACTTTATATATAATTAATCCATAAAAAAATACTCAAAAACTAATCTGACATCTGTACATTTTTAACTCAAATAACCTAGTAAAAAGAAGGTCAGTAAAAAAAAATCCTCAAGTTTACGGTCAAGAATAACAACCGAAACGACAAATGAATGAACACAAAACGACATAGACCCGAATTTACTGGCGCAACTCTTTTCGTAATTTCTGAGAAAACAATTTGCACGCATCCATACTCAAATCCATAGCAGCTGCAAGAGCAACAAAAGCTGCAGCATCTTCCGTGCATGTCACGTGCTTCACACCAACTTCCATCTCCGGTTTACTACACTTTTTTTCACCGTCAAATCTCGCCGACATCACAAAACCACTATACAAAAATTGATTCTCCAATGAAAAATCTGAACCGGAACCAGACCCGGGTCTTGACCCTGAACCGGATCCTAAATCCCAGCTTCCTTTTGGAGTATTCACCGGAGTAACACCTGATGTGACATCAATTGTAAATTTACCACCACTCTGTGAACTCATTGTGCAACCGGCGAGTGTGACTGGATCGGCGGTGGCCGGAAGAACGTCGAACCGGTATCCAACGGAGTTTGAGTAACCCGGTTCACGCCAAGCTTCGAGTCGACCCCATGGTTTCCAAGTACCATCACCATCGGGTTTGATAATTAACCAAGCACCCGGGTTTGATTTACTGACCCGTTGAGAACCGGGTGAAGGAACGAAAGGTGTAACCATTGAAGCACACGCAACAGGTGAACCGGATAAATCGTGTATCGTAATAGACCAACCTTTTCTATCCATTGAAGGAAACTGAACCGGGTTTGAAGGGTTTTTGTCTCTGAAACTGAATTTGCAAGTGAAAACCGGTTGTTTTACTTCTCCTTTGACTTGGAAAACCTGTGGACTGCATTCCGGTTCACCGTCAAATCGGAAAATAAATCTTGGGTCCGGTTCAGCCCGGACTGTTAAATGCAATAATTGACCGGTGTTTTTTCCGTTGTTGTTGAGAGTGAGAGCGGTCCAACCGTTGTGAAAAGAACAAGGTCGTGATTCAACTAACGTTAGATCAAGGGGTATTGAAATTTTACCAATGAGTTTTGCAGTGTTGAAAACGCATGAAGGGTTTGTGTTTGTTTTGAAAACGGAGATTTTGATGAGAGGGTTATTAACGTTAGAGATTTGTGATTTTGGGAAATCAAAGGTAGCAGCGAGAGAGTGAGGGTGTGTTTCTGATTCTGATATCAAAGGAACGGTTGAAACGTGGCATGGTGGAGAATCAAAGCCTTTGAGTTTGATTTCGCAGTAGCAAGTGGAGCTTGAAGGATGAACTTTGCCAGAGAAGGATGGTTTAGATGATGATGGTGATTTAATAGCAAGGTTTCCGATTAAGATCCGTACGAATGAGCACGGATCCATTGATATTGAATGAAGAATAGGTGGGTGGGAGAGAAAAGAGTTGAAGTTTGTGATTTTATTGTATTGTGTTTGACGAAACGGTGAAAGGGGAGTGGTTTTTGTATGTTGGGATTCAGTATGGAAACTGAGGTGACAGCCTGTACTTGGGTGGTTTTTGGTTTTTCAGAGAGAGAGAGAATCATTATTTGGTTTCTTGCTGTATAATGGTTTTTTTTTTTTATTACGTTATTGTGGTAGGGACATTTTAATATTTCTTTTTCAATCACAACCTTTTCCTATTCATTTCCCTTTTTTCTTTTTTACTATTTTATTACTCTTATTATTGCTTCTGATCTTCTTTTTTAATTTCTCCATTAAAAGGTATATCAATTTTCAAATGAGTCGTAGTTAAATATTTTATGGCGAAAAATTTAAATAAATTATTTTATCCAATTGTGATTAAGTAGTTCATAATTTAAGGAGATTTTACGGTTTTTCCTAGTAACGGTTCAAAATATTCTATTAATAGGATAACAAATTATTAGTTTAAATTAAAGGTAAAAATAAAACAAAAAAATCAGCTCAAATAGGAGTAAATATTATATATAACTCCTCCATATTAAAACTCTCACACACTGAATTTTAAAAAATAGAATATCGCGGTTTGAAACTCTCATCTAAAGTTGACACTCCCACAGAGTATCTTTTTACATGAGTTGTGCTAATGTACTTACATTAGTACATTTTTTTTACTTTTAGATACTCCAGCTATTCGTTATGCCCAAATTCTACGCAATTCCTTAAGCTCCATTGGTTCTAATTGTCTCGCAAACTTTCCTTTTGGATGTTTCATTTCAGTCATGTTGTTTTTTTCTTTTTTGTGAATATTATGATTTGTGTTATTTAAGGGTTATGCTAACAAATGTATTAATGGTACTTGTTAAGGAAACAAAAAGCAGTATATTTACATTAACTTTAATAATGTTTTGACTTTTAAAAAGTTAAATTCAATAAATCATGATGGTTTGATTATTAGCAAGTGCTGTTTAAAGCGAATAAAAACGTCCCAAAGTTATCCCAAATTCAGCAGCGGCCAATCACAATAATGCATGTGCGAAATTCACGGAAGAGAGTGATAAATCAGCATGAAAGAGGTCCTGTGAACATAGCTCAGTTGGTAGGACAATACATTATTATATGCAGGGGCCAGGGTTCGAACCCCGAACACCCCATTTATTCACTTTATAAGGTGAAGTCCACCCACTGAGCTACCTAACCAAAAAAGATCAGCATGAAAGAGAAGATGAAAATAGTTTTTAGGAAAGATTCACGTGTAAATGTCTCACGAGATTTAGTAATTTTCTTTAAGAATATTAATGAAATTTCATTTTCAACATGTCTAACTTGAATGATTAGTTTAGGATATAAATTTGTTTGCAGTGATAATGCATCTAAATTATTCTTTTGAGAAATGATATTTGTACAATAATTTTGTGACAACTTGTTGACAATTTTCTCTTTTATACTCACGTTATCGTTTTATTTTCTCTCTTCTTTTTCCTCTCTTCATTGTTTTTAACCAATGAAAAGAGGGAAAAAAGAAGTTGTCATCAAAAATTGTATCAAATGGTTGTTCAAATATCACAGCTCTATTCTTTTTAAATTTTATTCATTATAACAAATTATACATATTCTTTTAGCTCCATTCATTGACCCTAGCCCTCAACCACCATATAAACGTTATATATTTCAATGTTTTCTGCTGCTTAATACATGGGAACTTTGGCTTCTTTTGATTTTAGTTATCATATTATTAGTACTAAAATTCCACCACCGTTTAACTATGATTGATATTTGTTGGATAATTTGTGAGACCTACAGGGTAAACTTCGCTAACCATTTATTTAAGGGGTCGAATAAGTCCATCGTTACTTGAACCAATACATTATTGGTTGGGTATTTTGGCTTTTTTTAAGGATAAATTAAATACAAATTTTACGTTCAATATTCTTCTTTAGATTTGTTTAAGGTTTTTCACTCGATTAGTATGAAATTGACTCACACTTTGTAAGGACACAAGTTTAACTCTTAATGTTAGCATTAATACATCTTTGATGAATGATCTATAAATATTTTCGTTCTCAATGGTCGTTGAACCTTAAAGTATGTCCTAACATTTTGTTTGCCACACAAAATAAAAAAAACACATAAACATTAAAACATTATATTATTACTTTTTTTTGACAAAAATAAAACGATATTCATTTATTCAAATCGATAGATTACATCAGATACAAACATCGCTAAAAACGTAAAAGGTGAATCTGCGAATAAACTCACAGCATCCAGGTTAATAGTATAAAATGGCAAAATGCCTACAAATAATACGCTAAAACCTAAGTCACCGAAATTCACATGTTTCCGGATCTTCAACGTTGACGCCCAAATCATTGGTTGAATTTGTAATTGACTGATGTCGATCTTTCAATAGGAAATAAGCGAACGCCGCGACAAGATGCGAAATCAAACGTCGCACAAAACGACGAACAACACAGCGCCACACATAGACGACGAAATCACAAAAAAACACAAAAGAAAAAACTTGATATATGTGAAAACCACTTAGTTAAATTGAAAGAAAAGGGAAAGAAAAAAAATGTCGTGGGGTGATTCTATGTCAAAAGTGACCTAAAATCACCCCTCCTCGATGAATGAAGCAGAAAGAAAGTTTAAAGAGAGGTTGAAGTGTCTCACACTAGAAAACTAAGGCCGGCTATAACATTATATAATTACTTAAAAAAAACATTATATTATGTGTGTCCGTGTATTATAGATATTTATGTGTGTACTCTAACCAAAAAAAAATCACAGCAAATATTTTAACATCTTGTCAAAAAAAAAAAACTAAAAAAATTTAACATATACGGTTATTATGGCAAAATATTATTTGATGTCTATATAACCATTAAACTTTTATTTAAATAAATAAGGGTTGAATATGTTTTTAGTCCATTTAAAAATGTTAACTCTTTATTGTCCCTCTAAAAAATTTCTTTAACTTTTACTCCCTCAAAAAAAATTCATCTTCACTTTTGGTCCCTCATTTAAAGTAAACTCATATGTATAATTCATATTTTTGAATAAAATTTTATAATATTATAAGAATCTCTCCAAAAAAATTAGAATTTTTTAACAAAACATGAATTTGTATATTTTTTTAAGGTTAAAAATGCATATTTAATCTGTGTTTTGTTAAAAAATTATATTTTCTTTTTGGAAATTTTTTTAGAATATTTTACACATTTCTGCATAGTCTCATTGAAAAATACAAAAATTAAATTAAAAGTAGAGACCAAAAGTAGTGATTGAAAATTTTATTGGGTCTAAAAGTTGAAAGAAAATTTTAGAGAGATTAAAACAAAAAGTTGGTATATTTATAGAAACAAAAAACATATTTAACCCAATAAATAATCATCAAACTCTAATGTATATCAACAATATTATTATTAATTTCCACATCTCAAAAAAATATTATCCATCTTTCTATGTGTGTGTTTTTTGAAAGATCTATCTATGTGTGTTGTCGTTGTTGTTAATTTCCACATCTCAAAAAAATATTATCTATCTTTCTATGTGTGTGTTTTTTGAAAGATCTATAAATGTGTGTTGTCGTTGTTGTATATATTTTGAAAAATATGATTATCATGGTAAATATCATTTGATGTCTTTTGTTTTATATTCAGAGTTCGAATTCCGGACCTTACATATATTATAAATTGTTTTTATAATTGAGTTAAATTCACGAGGACAAATATTATTTAATGTGTATATAATCATTAAACTCTTACATATACAAAGTTTTTTTTTGGTACAAAAAAGTTTATTTTTTTAAGGAATACTTTTTTTTTGGAAAGATTTATGGGCTTTTTTTTAAGGAACACTTGTCTTTTTTTTAAGGAGTTCTTATATTTTTTAACAACACCAACAATATAACGTTAATATATGAAATTTTGTTTAAGAATATAACTGGAATAATAAAGTGTCAACCCAAAATATATATTTATTTTTTACAAAAACAAAATGATATTCATCAATTCAAATTGAGAGATCACATCATCAACACTGCTAAAAACGTAAAGGATGAATCTGTGAACAAACTCACAGCATCCAAGTTAATAGCATATAACGACATAATGCCTACAAAAATATACGATAAAACTAAACCGATCAGAATATTCATGGCCTTCATATCTGCAACTTTGACGCTCAAATCTTTGATTGAATAATCGATCTTTCAATATGAATCGGACGAACACCACAAGAAGACGAGAAATCAAACCATGTCGCACAAGACGACGAACAACAAACCACCACACTTAGATGATGAAATCAAAAAGAAAAAGCCTAGATCTATGTGAAAATCACTTATTTAGATTGAAATGAAGAGGAAAAGATGAAGATGGGTGATTTCAGGTCAAGAATTGACCCAAAACCACCCCTCAATGAAGAAACTGGAAGAGAGAGAAAACTAGGGCCGACTTGTCGGAGAGGGAAAGGAATTAGACTCCTTTTGATAATATTGTTCTTATTGTAGCGGAATATTTCCTATTTTAATGAGATTTAATTTTTTAATTAAAATTTAAAATAATATTATTAACGGATAAAATAGTTAACAAAATAGTTTAAATGAAGGGTATAATGGGTAATGAATAAGCCAGATCAAACTCATATTTTTTATATATATAATTTTCATAAACTACGTTGACAAACTTATAAATAATACATAAAAATTTATTTATTTGTATAAACTGTTTTTTTAACTCAAAAATAAATTAATCCGAACCAACCCGAAGTCTATAAATAAAAACATCTGTGACATTATTTTTAGAAAATAGAATAGTTGATACGGCATGCTAAACTCTTGAAGTTGATATTAATATATTGTTAATTAACATAGCATTAAAAAAAAGTAAGGAAAAACGACAAAACCAAGGCCGAAAGAGGTACATGTGTAATGAATTAAGGAGGGGATGATGAGCATAGATTCACCTCACTCCTAAAAAAATTGAAGACGCAAATTTATTTTACTAAAAAAATGTTATTTTATACTTTTGTACTAGTATTTATTTTTCGAATTACAACCATCTTTTTATTATTTTAAGAAAGTATAGATAATCAATCATTAAGTGAAATATGATAATGGAGTAATGGGGTTGAGTGGAGATGGAAATGCATGAAAAAAAGGTGGAAGCATAAGAGATATGAGCTGGATGCTGCAGAGATTGCACGTACGTAATAATAAAATAAAAGAAAGAGCCAAAGCCAGCAAGAAGTCATTGGAGAAGTTTGTTTGTCGTATATTGTAGTGTTAGATTGGATTAGAAGTGTGCACGTACGTTGTCACCATTGGTCACAATTACAAAACGCATAGGTCGGGGATCTAACTCCCATATATAGCTGGCATCGTCATCTGCCTCATCGACATCAGCTGTTGTTGTTATCTGCTCTGGGACTGGACCCATTTTACATCAACACAGCTTTCATATCTTCTACTATCCATCTTGCGTCTGCATTCGGTCCTCACATCGAATCTTTTTCTCAATTCTCATTTTTTATTTATTTTATTTAATAGTGAAAAAATATAGAATCTCTCTAATCCTCACAATACAAAATTGGGGGACATATACCTGATCCCAAAAATAACTCAAACGCGGATAAATCGCAATAAAACAGTTTAAATGAATCAACTCTAATTTATCATAACAAAAATTCACTAATCACATACGCAACTTAGCGAATTCGCGTACGGACACGAAACCAGATTACAAAATAGAGTGAAAAGTGAATATTTGCAAAGAACAATTAGAGTTTAATTATGATGAATGGATCGACTGCCAACACAGTGACGAAATCCAAGTGTCAACAGCTCCCTGATGAACAACAAACATAAAATGCTCTTTCAAGTAAAACAACGTGTAAGAACTCATATCGAGGGGATTGGTCCAATACGTCAGTAACCATTCCCTTCGGGTTAAACATGTTAAATGAAGAGTAAAAATGAAAGAGAAATGGCATTCTAAGAGTATGTATCCCCCCAATATATATAAATATATGTTTATTTAAATTTCACTATTAATATTTGTTTATATGTTTTTAAATTTGAACTAAAAAAATGTTTTTTTTAAAATGTCAAAACAAGCTTTTCTAGCATAAGGTGCACGTGAAAAACTATCAAAAGTCACAGAGTTTCATTATAAAGTTAAGAAATGACAAAAAACAAGCGAATGAATAAACTAAGTAATAACAAACAAACAATGAAGATAACTAAGCCTCCAATTATGATAATCAAAATCAAAAGTGACATGTTTTGATTTCAACCACCAAACGTATGAAGCTTAACTTTTTTTACATAATGTTTGTGGTTGTCCCTCTGATGGCAATAATATGCGCTCGTTTTTTTCCTTTCAAATAAAACTTGCAATAGATAGCGAAATAATATTCATCGACAATCGAACCGCCAACAAGACCGCCAAAATGGTCAGAAAGAAACCCTGAATCACCGTAACAAAGCCTAACCAATTTGAAATCAAGCACCAAAGTCTACCAAAAAAATCACATTTTAAAAATAAGTGACTCATGTCTTCATTCATACATAACAGAAAAGGTTCAACTAAAATAGGCATTTAGTTTCCAAATTTCTTATAACTATGGTGTGAATTTAAATTCGAGAAATAATTGATTTATTAAGGACAAATTTGTCTGAGAAAAAAAAGGTTCGACAAAAATTTAGCTAACGGTTAGTTAAATTATGAGTTGCCTTTGTACAACAGTATATATGATAGGGTTAATTGTTTAAACTGTCACTACAGTATACACGAGAAAAATGGCCCTGCAATGAGATAAACACATTCTATCTCTATTATTTTGTATTCTTTCTATTTTTGTCCTTTATTGGCCCAATTGGATAAGAGATGCTGCGAAGAATCTTGTCACGTGATTTTTTTTTACAACTTCGCTATTTTTTTTGCATAAATAAAAAAAAATCTTCACAGACTAATTTTTTGCCTACTTTATATTTTTTTTAACATTAATCGATGGTCGAAAATAAAAAGAAATTGACCATTTTTTTTTTTTGTAAACATAAAAGTGGGTTAGACATTTGAAGTTTTTCATGATTTTTGCAGGCATGTTTAAGACGTTGAAATAAGGCCTCCCACATAAAACTATAAATTTTTAACAATAGATAGATCAACTATGAATCTTTAACGCAACAAAAACTCAATAATAAAAATAACAAAAACTTCGACGTATAAATCAGATATTGAGCTGATTGTTTACATATACTTCTATAACAGTATATAGAAAGAATCTACAAAGTCTAATAGCATTCCGAAAACCCTTTAATTTATTTTGATTTTTCAATCAAAATTTGCAAAATTGCAATTTTGTTCCCAATGAGCATGTATTAACTCTTCAAATTTTGTTACGAATTATTTAAGCATGTTTAGAACATGAAGTTTCATAACAAAATTTTAGAGTTTTTAAACAAGATTTAAATTAGTTATGCATTTTTTTTGAGAAATAGGGAACATAAACTCATTTTTTATAGAGATCTTTGCAAAAAAATAAAATCATCTCAAAATTAGTTTTCGAGGGCAAGGTTTTCATTGTTTAGATTTTTTAGTTTTTGGCAATTTTAAAATTTTTAATGAATTAATCAGTTATGAGAAAATTATAATTTTACGTGGGAGGATTTATTTTAACGCTTTAAACAAGCCTGAAATAAATTATAAAAAGTTAAACCTCTAGGTCCCTCTCTGAACTTTATGTCCACATGAGAAAATGGTTTATTTTTTCTTTATTGCATACCCTCAATTAATGTTAGCAAAAAATAACTGCGAGAAAAAAAAATGATATTACCACGTCATAAAAAATCTACATGGAAAGATTTTCCATCACATCAATGCCTCTTATGGCGACTCTGGTGTTGGAAGACAAAAATAGGAAAAATCTCAAATTAATGGGGTAGAATGTGTTTTTTTCATGCCCTGACATTTTTCGCGTTTTGTGTGTTTTACAAGGACAATTTGAATAATTAGCCACAGTCTATAACAATATGTAAATTGAACACGTAACTTTTTTTGGGCTAGATTTTTCATTATTCTAGTTATACCCTTAAACAAAATTTCTTTTAAGATTGTTATATTATTAGTGATGTTGAGAAAGATGATTTTTTTTTTTATATTATACTTATTATATTGTTGATGAAAGATCTTTTAAAAAACATGGTTTAAACAATACTCATTTATGAGATAGATTCAATACGATATAGGAAGCTATAACTTTCTATGGCTTCCTAGCAACTTGGTGGCCACTGAGAGTGTTGTGTACTCGGCCTTCATGTTAAGCCCGTGAAGACTACCGATCGGGGTACAATCATGTAATCGTACATGCAACATTGCTAGGTTAGGATCCCAACATTTCTCACTAAAGTGTTATTCTACTGAGCCTTTGGCCTATGACAAGAGTCCTAATTATATCTTGGCATCTAAAGCCTCTTCCAAGATCAAGTACTCATGCAAAAACAGTTCCTCTTAGTCTCTTCTCCTTTCGAATGAATGGGGACTAACTCATATCAAACAAACATGTTCCATTCCTATACCTTGTCGATCTTAAGGACTTATAGCATCAGAAGTAAAAGAGATCAATTTACACTTCTAAAGATTTTGAGTAAAATCAGTTTGTTTGAAAGAAGCACAAAGTCGTAGCTTTATAAATCGTAAGCACAAAGTATCATAACCTCACCATTTGCAAACCACGAGAAGTAGTTTAGCTCACAGTGAGCTGAACTTGGGAAATAAAGATTAAACAAAACATAATTGAAAACATGGAAAACCAGATTAATAGATTGAATATAGCTAGTACAAGGTTACAATCCTTGAAAGAAAGTGATGAGCTAGAAGTGTCACCGAGTAATCTAACTCTAATTATCTAAAAACTAGCACTCATGCTCATCTACAGAGAAGATGGGATGGAGTGAGAACTTTAAAGTTGCTAACCCTAGCTAGAGCTTGGTCTATCCAATTAACTATCAAATTTTCGGGCCCTTGGCACCAACATATGGTTGTCCTTTTATAGTACAAGGCCAACCACTGCAAGTTGTTCCCTTTGGTAATTTTCTTATGAGTTGTCCTTATCTTATATACCCACCCCATGCATGTTCCCTTATATTTATCGTACTCCAATCATTGGTACTAGCTCGTAATTCTTACTTCTTAAGCAATGGTCAGTAGTGGTCTCATGAGTTCGTACTAGTTGTACGACCCGACTAGCAATCTAGGGCACTACATCTTTCCATATCTTCAGCGAAACAATCTTAATCCATGCCGCAACTTCCCATATCTCCAGAGTCATTCCTCGTAATGTTTCGTCATACATCCACAACAAGCATTACTAGTTCAAAATGATTAATTCACACTAAACATTACTTACAACTATAAAATCCTAAATATGCACTTATTAGATATTTTAGGCAATGCATCCGCTCAATTTCTTGTTTATTATAGTGGATAAGTGAAATGGTGATAACTAACTATTTTGCCGGTTATCAATATCATTCATAATTTATAAATGTTAGCGCGATTAAAATGGCAAAAAGACAGACACACAAGATGCTAAACAATGATTTTTATCATTAAATGTGAGGGGCTCATGCATTTGACACTGCACAGTAAATGAAATAAGAATTTTGCAACGATGTATATCCATATTTGGATTCCCTATCCATGTCTAATTTTAGGCTAAAAGGGAGAGAATATGTGTAAAAGTGTGAAGAAATGTGGAGGGGAAATATAAGATAGAAAATAAGAGAAGAGAAATATATGTGACAATCTCTTTAAAAGTAGAGAGTTCTGACCCATCTATATTCATTTTTTATTGTTGGATTTGTTATAATTTAAAAGTCATAGACACGTCTATACCTATACTTTTAATTAAAATCAAAATTTTATAAGAAACATCATTCAAAATTTATAAATGTAAGCGCAGTAAAAAAAGTAGAAAGGCGAGCACATGAGATGCTAAACACTTATTTGTATCATTAAATGTGTGGGGCATTGATGCATTTGATATTGCACAATAAATGAAATAAGAGTTTTGCAAGAATGTATATATGAATTTGGATTCCTTGTTATGGGTAATTTTAGGGTAAAAAGGGAGAAAGGATGTGGATTAGTGTGATGAAATATGGAGGGAAAATGTGTGATAGAAAACAAGAGACGGGGAGAGAGAGAGTTATCTAATTTCATTTGTTATTATTTCCCCTGCTGCTCGTAGTACATATAATTACATAACCGTAAAACTGTAATATGTTATTGCATTATGTAACTTACAAGTACAATAATAGACACTAGTGTAATATTACTTACTCATCAATTAAAAAACGATTAAATATATTTTTGGTCCCTCTAAATATAACAATTTTCATTTTGAGTATGTTAAAAAATTTCTTCAAACTTGGTCCCTCTAAAGTCGTTGTTACTAATTTTTGTCCTTGTTTTTTTTCCTTCCAAACGCCCATGTCTCATGTTCCAATTGGTAACAGAAAATTTAAAGGGACCAATGTTCGAAGAAATTTTTTAGAATAATTAAAAATAATGGTTCGGATATTTTGGATAACTAAAATAACTATTTAACTCAAGAAATAGTCATCTATACTATAGTACACCACTTGTCAAAAACATGTCTTGCCATTTAGTTTTTTATCTGCACTAACTTGGGTCTAGACACAATCATTTGTCCATTTCTAGCGTGTCTATTTTTCTTTTTTACAAAAATTTCCATAGGATTTCAGATTCTATAATCTTAACATAACTTGCGTGAAGAACTCATTTTTTTCACAAGGGAAAAACTCATTTTGGATTACAGAATCCAAAAACCCCGTGGACATTTTTGTAAAAACAAAAATAGGCGCGCACAAGAAATCGATAGAGTGGAAAAAGTGACGGTCCTTAGTTTTTCTACTATTTTTTTTTTCTTTCAGCAACCCAATTGACCCATCGTCTATTGACTGGTTCTTTTTAGGCCCCTCTCAATGTCTCCTAGACCCCCTCCTCCCGAATAAATAATAATAAATAAATTCGGGAGATAACTCCCGGATGACAATTTAAAAATCCCATCTAATTGGTGCCATAAAGTCCCTTTCAATTTTAAAAATCTTATCAGGCGAATATGTCGTAGTTGTTTTCCAACTCGTACTTGTTTGTATGATAAATGTATCCATATCCATTTATTTGGGTGGTGTGTGATGATAGTTATGTAAATATTGCTCATATTTTGTTTGTATGCCCTTTACCCGTTCAAATATGACGAGCTAGCGGTCTGTGGTATGAGATTGATGCAACAACGAATCATACAAACATTACTATAGTTGTTATTTTTCTATCTTAGCAACAATTTAATGACAAAGAAGTTGGCCGAAGGACTTTGTTAATATGGAGCATATGGAAGCATAAGAACATGAAGTTTTGGCCAAATGTTCAAGAGACCAGTGCACAAATTTTGGACAAAGTCGTGCATTTATCTGGGGATTGCAATTCAACGAACAAGATTATCCCACATAATTGTCGGGCAGTAGCAATGTTGGTGCAAGGACACGTAGTAGCAAGTCTGACTGGGTGGATAAGGTGGGAAAAATCGACGACATGGCGATATAAGTGCAACATTGATGCATCGTTCTTGTCACAACAAAATTATGTTAGATTTAAAATGTGTATACGAGATGGAAAATACCAGGTTATGCTTGCTAAAGCAACGTGGAACTCACCTATTGTAATGTGGATACATGGGTAGCGTTAGGCCTCATTCACATTCTCAACTTGGTGCATGATTTGCAACTAGAAAGAGATGGCCATGCTCTTAATTTGAAAAAAGTGGTTGCTATTTTCACAAGAGTAGGAAAGATTTTTTTTTTGTTGAGCAAACAAGGGTAGGAAAGATGAGAGAGTTTGGTGGAACATGTTGTATGAATGTAAGCGTCTTTTTGGATTATCTTTCGAAAACTCTTGTTTTTAAGTGTTTAATATACAGTAGATAAAAGAATGTGCTAGGTCATGCATACTTTCTGCGTTTTCATCGACGTACCAACATCTATTAATCATTTTACTACAAATGAAATTCTATAAAACATGTTTAGTAAAAAAAAGATTGAAAGACGTAATCTATCATAAAAAACTTAAATAACTATAAGTATAACTAATAACTAAAAATTTCTGTAAAAAAAAATAAAAAAATAACGAATTCAATACAATTAACTCACAAATCTATACTGTCTATGATTTATTAACTCTTACAAGGACAAGCATAAAATTTTTCAATTTAAGTATAGTAATTATAATTTTTACACTATGTTTGTGTTTGTGGATTGCAATAACAAAACCCAGCTAAAGATTTATCAATAGAGTTAGACCGAGCATGACACAGTACGGGCCGTCGGGTTAAATTAACGCAATCGTCATCTATTGTGAAATCTACTCAGCAGCTTATTGGGAAAATCACTTTTCTATTCTCATTTCCCAGGCATGGTGTTACGCGATGCCTGAGCAGTTTTTTTCCATTCCATAATCACTTTTCTCTCTTCTTTCCGTCGCATAATCAATTATTCATTGCATCACACTCATTCAATTAGGGTTTAATGGCGACCACGTCTCAGTCGCACTCTCACTCCCACTCCCACCGTTATATCGGTCCTCCCTCCGTCGTACCAGGTGATGCACTAAATCGCATTCTCTCCGATCTCTGCACTCGCGGAAACCCTAAGGTAACACCGCTACTCCTTTTCACTTAACTTTATTGCCGCAATTTGATTGAAAATAAGCTGATTATTTAATTTGATTGAACATAGGCTGATTATTTAATTGGAATTGAACATAAGCTGATCATTTAATTGTAATTTATTTCACTTTTGTAGGAAGGAGCTTCTTTAGCTTTTAAGAAGCATCTAGAAGAAGAAGCACGTGACCTAAGCGGCGAAGCTTTTTCGCGATTTATGGATCAATTGTATGATAAGATATCTAGTCATTTGGAGAGTAGCGATGTTGCTGAGAATCTAGGAGCTCTTAGGGCAATCGACGAGTTGATTGATGTGGCGCTTGGTGAAAATGGCTCCAAGGTTTCTAGATTCTCGAGTTATATGCGGACTGTTTTTGAGGCGAAGCGTGATCCGGAGATTTTGGTTCATGCTAGTAGGGTTCTTGGTCATCTTGCTAGAGCTGGTGGAGCTATGACTGCTGATGAAGTTGAACGTCAGGTTACTGCACATTTTCTCTATCCTCATCGATGAAGCACGGACACGGGACACAACACTGGGAGACACTGATAATAATTTAAGAAAATGGCTTAATTCTACGTAATTACTTTTTTCGGTGTCATGTAGGCGTCAGACACATTGACATGTGTCAGACACCGAAATGCCTTTGATCACAAGTGTCGGTGCTACAAAGATCATTAAAGGCTATTGCTCTTGGAGTTGATTGAGTGTGCTGACTTTTTCGTTATCGTTTTAGGTTAAAATTGCATTGGATTGGCTTGAAGGGCCTAGAATTGAGTATCGGCGATTTGCAGCTGTTTTAATCTTGAAAGTAAGTTTCATTATTAATTTTTACGTGAGAATTTGGAAGTTGGGATTCATTTTCTAGTCAGATAGTTACTTTTTAGTTTTCTTTTCTAGGTTTCATATTTGGAATTTATTTTTTAAAATATTGAATAAACAGTCAATTGATCCCTAAACTATCACTCTCTCACCAATTTAGTCCCTAAACTATTAAAATCAACTAAGAGATCCCTAAACTATGGAAAATACATCAATTTAGTCCCTAAATTATCATGAAAACAACTAATTTTGTTAACTGAGGGACTAAATAGTTAGATGATAGAATAGTTTAGGGACCTTTTAGTTGATTTTAATAGTTCAAGGACTAAATTGTCGAGAGTGTAATAGTTCTGGGATTTAATTGACTGTTTATTCTTAAAAAATTATTTCAGTGATGAACTATTCAGACAATAGTGTTTTTATGTTAACTTACAATTTTGGAATCTTCCTATTCCAAGAATATGAATGCATTATGTTTTTATTTTGGTCATTGCAGGAAATGGCAGAAAATGCTTCAACTGTTTTTAATGTCCATGTGCCGGAATTTGTTGATGCTATCTGGGTTCCTTTGAGAGATCCAGCATTGCCAGTTCGTGAGCGGGCTGTGGAGGCATTGCGTGCCTGCCTTAATGTTATTGAAAAGCGTGAGACTCGCTGGCGTGTGCAATGGTTAGTTCTTATTTTTGTTAAGTGTAGCATATAAACTGGGGTAAACCTGAAGTTGAAAGTATTTGTTGACTTCGGTGACAGTAATTGTACTTGGACTAAAGGACATAAAGAAAAAACTGCCTCAGTAAAAACTAGTTTAAACCACCAGAAGTTGATTTAGTAGTAGTAAAGACTGCTCCACGGCTTGCCTACTGTTACTTTGTGTTTTAGCGAAGTCAACTAATGGATAGACTCTGAGCTTTGACCATATGTTCAAGTTCTTGTTCAAACCGTGAATAGTTATGGAAGACATTTTATTATCATTTGATTATACTTGATGCTGTTATATTACAATTTTATTAAGATTATTATAGTTTATATAACCCTAGCCCGACACCAGTGGCAGTATATGTATTATTGTCAGTGATTTGAAAAGGCGTCTCACGAAGTTCCTTACTATACTTAACACTGTTCTGGAGTAATAAATGGGACAAACTTTGTCACTAACTCATTTGGCCTTATTTTCCTCCTCGGTGGCAGTAAAAATATGGGCTGGGCCTTTTAGGAATAGTAGTATCATAGAATAGCAATAATAAGCTTAAGGTAAGTTGCTGTTAAAAAAAAAAAGCTTAAGGTAAGTTATGCCTTCCTATTCTTTAATAAGTAGGTTGTATAGTAGATTTGGTTTGTGAACAATGAAGGGTTATATCTTTAGTCGTCTGAATCCACATCGATGATGGGTGATGAAGTTAATGTTGACTAATAGAGCGGTGTTTTTTTGGATTGTTTTCGGTGAAGTATTTATGTCATTGATAGTTTATTGCTTAGATTTCTGTTGACTTTTGGATGTATGGTTTCTGTTGACTTCCATCTTATAGCATACTTAGATTTCTTTGATTGTTTATTGCACAGTGCATCCCTATTAGAGATTAAATCCTTCATTTGTATTTGATGGCAGGTATTATCGAATGTTTGAGGCTACACAAGATGGATTAGGTAAAAATGCTCCAGTGCACAGTATACATGGCTCGTTGCTCGCTGTTGGAGAGCTTTTGAGGTTAATAGAATTTTATAATTTGCATTGTTGATATGTAGATGTTTTATAAGTTAATCAAACTAGCATTCTTGACAATTTTTGTCCACTTTTAGCGAGCATTATATAAATATATATTCACAATGTCTGCAGATTTGAAAGTAATTGTCTGGTTTGTTTAAGCACCGTACTAGTCAATGTAGTTTGTTGGTAGCGCTCAGTCCTTTATGATGCGTGCTTTAGAAAAGCCATGTAACCTAAAATGAATATGAAATATAATAGAAGTTGTTAATTATTTAATTATCAATCTTTGACTACTGAGATGGGCAAAAGATGGCAATAGCGGATTGTCAAACTTGGAAATATTTAATTTTTGAATAATACCTTCCTCAAACATGTTTGTTCCTTGTACCCCCTTACCTATCTTCTTTTGTTGAAACTTAAGAACCGCTTTGCATTTGGTTATCATCGACCATCTATCATTCAGTTTCACCACTCTATTGGATTCAACATGTTTAGATTCTGTTTGGAAAAAGAAGCGGGTAAACTAATAGCAGATGAGTGTAGAGTGGACAAATAACAAGGTGATTGAATTTGAAACGTTAGGGTGAATTAGCAGTTGAACTGACTAATAAATATAAATGAGCTTGACGAAAATGTTTATATTTATAATATTTTTTGCATATTATTTACTTTGAAATTTTTACTGCTATTAATACTTAAAATTATAATATGTTTTTTTAATTCACTCATTCGGATATATTTTTAGTTAGTGAAATGGAGTTAGTATATGTAAAGATTTAGTATTTTTTGCTAATTCTGTTGGGGGGGGGTGTAAATAAAACATTTAATTAAAATAGTTAGGTAAAAACGAGTAAAATACTATTAGCTCAAATATTATTTCAAACATGTATAAAGAAACCTTGAAAATTAGTGAAAAAAGGATAGTTGAGATAAGCTAGTTTACCAACTACTTCTATTTTAGTCAAACAAGCTTATACGCCAGTGGATGAGATTTTCCAAACTTGGCCTTAGTCATCAGCCAAGTGTGATACGCTCTTGAGTGACACGCCTAATCATGGGGCATAATATTGTCAACGTACATGTTCAATTGAAATTAGCAAGTTCATGGCCATTGGGTTTCTGTTCTCGGCAAAATTCTACAAGGTGAAATTTGGTTTTCGGTAATCAGTTGATTTTTTTATCAACTCAATAAATAAATTATCATGATGTTAGTGTCAGATCTAATCAGTAATCTTCTCAATATTTTTGTAATTGAATTGTTTGGTACTAATTATGGCCATGAAGGAATACTAGTTGGGGGTGGTAAAGAAAGAATTTAATTGAAACAATTAAAAGTAAAAACAAGAAAACTACTATTAGCTATTATTTCAAACAATGTATAAAGAAACCTAAAACACTAGCAAAAAAAGCTACAAGATAGGTGAGATAAACTAGTTTATCAAATACCTCTATTTTAGTTAAATAAGCTTATACACTAGCGGATGAGATTTTCCAAACTTAGCTCTTGTCATGGGCTAAGTGTAATATGCTCTTGAGTAACATGCCTAATGGTGGGGCATAATTTTGTCAACGTACATGTACAATTGAAATTAGCGAGTTCACGCCCATTGGGATTCTATTATCAACAAAATTCTACAAGGTGAAATTTGGTTTTTGGTAACGAGTTGTGTTTTTTTATTAACTCAGTAAATGTATTATCATGATGTTAGTGTCAGATTCTAATTATTAATCTTCTCATTATTTTTGTAATTGACTTGTTTGGTACTAATTATGGTTGTGGAGGAATTCTGGGGGTGGAGGGGCATAGAGAAATAATTTAATTAAAATGGTTAAGATAAAAATGAGAAAAACACTATTAGCTCAAATATTATTTCAAACAATATATATAAAGAAACCTTAAAAACCAGTGAAAAAAGTTACAGGATAGGTGAGGTAAGACCGGACATGATAGTGTTAGAAATGACAACATTAGAGAGAGTTGGGGTAGCACCTATAGTAGAAAAGATGGTAGAAAATAGGCTTAGACCTGGTTTGGGCATGTAGAGAGAATACTTGTAGATTCCGTAGTAAGGAGAGTAGGTCAGATTATGACAGAAACTATCAGGAAAGATTTAGAGATTAATGAGTTGGATCCAAATATGGTTTATGATAGAACATTATGGCATAATTTGATCCATGTAGCCGACCCCACTTAGTGGGATAAGGCTTGATTGTTGTTGTTGTAGTCAAATCTGCTCTAAGCTAGTGGATGAGATTTTCCAAACATAATCTTAGTCACAGACAAAGTGTAATATGCTCCTGACACGCCAAATGGTGGGGCATAATATTGTCAATGTACACATACAATGGAAATTAAATAACGAGTTAATGGCCATTGGGATTCTGTTATCAGCAAAATTCTACGATGCCAAATTTGGTTTATGGTAATCAGTATTTTTTTATTAACTCTAAATCTATTGTCATGATGTCAGTGTCAGATATTAATCATTAATCTTCTTTTTATTTTTGTAATTGAATTGTTTGGTATTAATTATGGTTGTGAAGGAATACTGGTGAGTTCATGATGTCAAGATACCGAGAAGTTGCCGAAATTGTTCTTAGATATCTAGAGCACCGGGATCGGCTTGTTCGCTTGAGCATTACTTCGTTGCTACCTCGAATTGCACATTTTCTGCGTGATCGTTTTGTAACCAACTATTTAACAGTACGTTAATTTGCCTTATTACTTAATTATGCTTTTTAAACTGGGAGGAGGAGAATGAAGAATTGAGTCATTTCAAAATTATACTTACTTTTTTTTGGTGGCGAAACATTTACTTACTTGAGTGCCTACTGAAATGAAATTCCTTGCAGATATGCATGAATCATATTCTTTCCGTCTTGAAAGTTCCTCAAGATCGTGATAGTGGGTTCATTGCTCTCGGAGAGATGGCTTTGGCACTGGATGGGGAACTTAGCCATTATTTGCCGACAATATCTACTCATTTACGCGAGGCAGTACGTTACATTATCTGTTATCAGATGCCAGACTTCTGCTGTATTTTATTTTATTCTTGCTGCATGTTTCATTTCTTATTTAGAGGAGTGCTTGTTTATTTTTTTGTTCAATAACACATGACAAGACAATCTTTTGACAGTTTAGGCATTTTTATAAATGTAGATTGCTCCGCGTAGGAGTAAACCCTCACTTGAGGCCTTGGCTTGTGTTGGAAATATTGCAAAAGCAATGGGGCCTACTACTGAACCTCATATTCGTGGACTTCTGGATGTTATGTTTTCTGCTGGTCTTTCGACTGTTCTTGTGGAAACTCTTGAGCAAATAAGCATGAGGTATGAGGGTTGCTTTGAACAGAGTCTTTCACCTTTCCAGTGAATAGTTTTAAAGTATTTTTTATCTTTGTCATTCAGCATTCCATCTCTGATGCCAACCATTCAAGACCGGTTACTCGACAGCATATCTATGGTTCTTTCTAAATCGCCTTATCTAGGGAGGCCTGCACAAAGCATCGGTAGAGGAACAAATATAAATGTCGTTCCACAAGTTTCAGAGCTTAGTGGTTCTGCTCTTATACAGCTTGCTTTGCAGACTCTTGCTCGCTTTAACTTTAAGGTTCTGTATACTCATTTTATGTATTAACTGCTTTCACATATGATAAGATCCTCACTTTTTTTTTGGTATTCCTAAGTCATTTAATATTTGCGAGGTTGTGACACGATCTTACTGTGTTGATACAGGGCCATGATCTACTTGAGTTTGCCAGGGAATCAGTTGTTGTCTATTTGGATGATGAGGATAGATCTACACGAAAAGATGCAGCTCTATGTTGTTGCAAATTAATTGCTACTTCTTTCTCTGGTATTGCAAGTGCACATTTTGGTTCTAACAGGTTGTCTCGGTCCGGGGGGAAGCGCCATCGTCTTATTGAGGAGGTTTGGTGTTTACCAATATTTATTTTTGATAAGTTTTCCAATTTATTTGTGCTTGAAATTTTGATTCTCTGAAAAGTGAAAACCCCAAGAACCTTTTTGTAATTGGAGTCCTTATTTTCCATTGCTTGCCTTAGGGTTTTGGATTTAAAGTTATAGGTGACATCATTTTCATACTTGTAGAGAGACTAGAGTGCTTTGTGGTATTGTGGAGTTTCTTGTTTTGTGTGAACTTCACTGTCAGTTCTTTTGAGGTGGATGCATCGTGATCAACATGTTATAATGCTTTATGGTATTTGATTTTCTGCAGCTTGTGGAGAAGCTTCTCATTTCTGCTGTTGCAGATGCTGATGTTACCGTACGCCACTCTATCTTCACTTCTGTTCATGGAGACAGAGGGTTTGATGAGTATTTGGCACAGGCTGACAATTTGAGTGCAGTATTTGCCGCTTTAAATGATGAGGTAGAATTAGACTGGATACCTTGTTTGGTTAGATGTCATGCTATATGGCCTTCAGATGTTGATTTGCTATTGTTTGATCTTCCTTAGGCTCAATTGATCAGTTTTTAACTTTATCTAAAGGTGCAAAATGTTAAAATATTTTTGCAAGGGCGGTAGGTAGCCAGGTGTTTTGTAAATTACAATTATGTCTTGTACTTAATAAATGTCACACATATATACTTGATGTTGGCCCACTGCTTTTAGGGGTCTTTTTGTCGGGTTTGTTTAGCACTGTATGGTGTAGGATGGTGAAATTTATATTCTCCATTTATTAAATTAATTCCGAAGCGCCTGGCTCTTTGATAAAATTGTGTTATGCATTCATTAGAAAAACAGTACACAAATTGGAGATCCTATTGCCTTTCTGTGACAAAGTCGTGGTTATGGTATATCATCATATGCTTCTGTAGAGTAGGAAATATTTTCCTGTGGTTTGTGCTTGGAGTGTCATTTTATTAGATATTGTTGATATCATAGTGTCTCGTTCTGCAGGATTTTGATGTTCGGGAGTACACAATTTCTGTGGCTGGAAGGTTGTCTGAGAAAAATCCTGCATATGTTCTTCCAGCTCTTCGTCGTTATCTCATACAGTTGTTGACATACTTGGGCCAAAGGTAACTTTGAAGTTTTAATTTATGGAAAGTTTCATCGTCACCGGTGCAACGGAGAGCAAAAATAACTTACCTATTCCATGCCCATTTTAATTCTCTTGCTGTGTGAGCAGTGCTGATAGCAAATGCAAGGAGGAAAGTGCAAAGTTAATTGGCTGTTTGATAAGGAATTGTGAACGACTAATACTTCCATACATTGCTCCAATTCATAAGGTTTTATCTTGCTTTGTTATTGAAGATAAATATTCGTTTTATTTTATTTGGTATCTTGTTAATGATTTTTCAAATTATATCAGGCACTCGTGGCCAGACTTGTTGATGTTAATGCCAATATTGGAATTATAAGTGGAGTCCTTGTAACTGTGGGGGATCTTGCCAGGGTGGTTAGTAAATTTTCCTTCTTTGTCCTGTTTATATTTATTGGTAATTAACTGATTTGGGTTGTGGTTCTGTTTAGGGAGGTTTTGCAATGAGGCAATACATTCCTGAACTTATGCCTTTAATTGTTGAAGCTTTATTGGATGGAGCAGCTGTCTCCAAACGTGAAATAGCAGTTGCTACCCTTGGTCAAGTTGTACAGAGCACTGGGTATGCATATGTTTGTGATGTTCATATCTTTTTGGGATATTTTTTGACAAAATTTTAAAACTAATCAAAAACTGGTGCATCCATTTGCAATTTTTAACATTCATATTTCATACAGTTTAAATTGCATGCTTAATTTTGTTTTTTTTTTATGTTTTTCTAAACTCTGATATCGTATGAAGAATAAAATGAAGTTTGAATCAGATATCAAGTTATATGCTCACTTTTCTCTATTAATGTTGTTCAATTTTTTTTTTGAAAGATAATGTAGTTCAAATTTGTTTTACTATTTTGGCAGGTATGTTATTACTCCATATAACGAGTATCCACAACTACTTGGGTTACTCTTAAAATTACTGAATGGCGAGCTAGTGTGGTCTACCAGGCGTGAAGTATTGAAGGTGATAATGATAATTAAGTTAAGTAATCTTCTGACATGGGTACAAATGTGTTAGTTAAATTAGAATGGGTTTCTGACAGGTTCTTGGCATAATGGGTGCTTTGGATCCTCATTTGCATAAACGAAATCAAAAAGCACTGCCAGGGCCTCATGGAGAAGTTACGGGCCCTGCTTGTGATTCAAGTCAACAGATTCAGTCTATTGATGAATTTCCCAAAGACTTGTGGCCTTCTTTTGCTTCATCAGATGACCATTATTCCACGGTAGCATATTACTATTCCATGTTAATATTTTGAACTTTCTTGTAGTGATTGATACTTATAATATTTATTTTTCATTTAAGGTTGCGATTAATTCTCTCATGCGTATTTTAAGGGATCCGTCACTTGCTAGTTACCACTTAAAGGTCGTTGGGTCTCTGATGTTCATATTCAAGGTATGCTAGCATGAAAAAGACACCGTCTTTTGTGTTTTCTTTCTTCCATCTTGTTTGGGCCTGGAAGGATTTAAATCCTTCTGATTTGTTCTCTTCTCTAACAGGGAAAATAAGACATAGCAGTCGACTTTGTTCTGTTTAATTTATTTTTCTCCCAGCTCATATGTTATTGTAACTCAAAATTTTTAAAGAACCAGCGGCACACTCGAAATTTTGGGAGGACATGAGGTTGAGCCTTCTTTGGAAGAAACTTGAAATAGAAATTAGAAACTGTTGTTCCACATCGATTATAGATGTTTCCTATGTAGTTCTTATGAGACTTGGGTTATCTTCACCTTACAAGTCGACTTTTTGTGGTTGAGATTTGTACGGTTGCAACATAGCTTTAATTTAGGAAAGTAGCAAGCAAATAGGGATTAATCTAAATTATGCAAATCCCTTTGTACATCAAAGATGACGTGTAGAAATAATATTAAAATCAATCTTGTTAGTTTGATTTCCTTATCCTGATCCAATTTTCAAAACTAATGAAGAATTAAGTGTTCTTTTTTCTTATTGAATCTATCGATTTATAATCCATATATTATGGATAGTCACTGCTAATATGATTGAAATTTTGTTTGTGAGGTCAGTCAATGGGACTAGGCTGCGTTCCATACTTGCCAAAGGTTAGTCCTTTAACTTACATTCGCGAAGGATCTTACTTCCATCTTTTAGTCTATGTTGTTTTTATTTGGTATCTCTCTTAAGTGCCTAAGAACTTGTTTATGGCATTTGAGAGTACTTTGGGTGGTGGATATAGTTTTTGTTGATTGCACCATGGCTTTTGCCATTTTCTTTCTGGTAGGTTTTGCCTGATCTCTTTCACACTGTTCGTACATGTGAAGATAGTTTGAAGGATTTCATTACATGGAAGCTTGGGACTCTGGTGTCAATTGTGCGCCAGGTAGATTTTAAAATCTTCAAAATGCATCCAATATTTTGTACGATTACTGTTTTTTTCTTCCCTCTGGCCTAATTATGATGTTATTGAGCAGCACATTCGAAAATATTTGCAAGATTTGCTTTCTTTAGTATCAGAATTTTGGTCCGCATTCTCTCTTCCAGCCCCAGCTCGTCCTGCCCTTGGCTATCCGGTTAGTGTTGCAGCTTCCCTATTTTTGGTATATTAAACCAAGAGCTTTGTTCTTGTGGTTTAATATTATTATTTGGTTTTTTTCCCCTTCAAATGTTACAGGTACTTCACCTGGTAGAACAACTTTGCTTGGCTCTTAACGATGAATTTAGGACATATCTTCCAGTTATTCTGCCGAGATGCGTACAGATAATCAGTGATGCAGAACGGTGCAATGACTACACTTATGTTCTTGATATTCTCCACACTCTAGAAGTTTTTGGTGGTTTGTTCTCTTTCCTGTAGCATATTGTGTGTGTTTTTATTCAAGTGCTATAAATCAAACTACTACTTCAACTTTTGATCATGTGCAACTTACCCTTGTATATCCAATTCAATCAATCAGCTTCTTAAACTTAGATTGTTTAAATCAGACATTGTTACTATTCTGTTTAAATTGCTAATCGAATGGCGCATGTGACCCACAAATGTTTAAAATATATATAAACTTGAAATTCAAAAGAAAGAAAAAGGTGCCACCACTCATGTTAAAAAAGGTTTTATATTTATACTTTCCTGGGGGTGACATCATTTTACTATACTAGTACAAGATGAAATTATAGCTTAAGTGGTTGTGGTGCCTAGAAATCAGTGTTGTCAAATAACGGCAGCTATTCCAGTTTCAGCTAGCTGATGTAGCGGTAATGGCGAGAAAAAAAAAGAAGTTTAGGGTCTTCTTTTAAAAGAATAAAGAAGAGATTGGACTTCTGGAACATGACCCTAGTGGCCCGATAGCGATTACCTGATAGCATGTGACCCAATGGATCTTAGATAGGCTCTGATACCATCTTGACATTGACATTCTAAAACTTTTTTACCCATGCATTCAATCAAATCACACTATAGTGCCACTTTCTTGGGTTAGATCCTACAATATCTCAAAATATCTACATCGTGTGATTTGGTTGGATGCACACACAATTATTTTATACTGTCGGTGTATACAAATTAAATTCAATAACAACTATGCGTGTGTGCCGAACATGACCTATTTTCATAATAGAAAAACCGACGTGTCAGCGAGTACTTTCAATATATAAGCTATGCTTCGACTCCATTCCCTTTTGTATTTCTTTGCAACTGTATATTTTTTTGTTTGTTTGTATATAACTGACTTATTTTAACAGTTATGTGGCTTCTGTTATTTGCCTACAACACTATCTGCTCTTTGACATAACAGATTTTGGGCGTTCTATTTTTCGCCTTCTGCTATTTGATAACACTGCTAGAAATGGAAAACTGACAATATTCTTCCTGGTTATGCAGGGACTTTGGATGAGCATATGCATCTACTTCTTCCCGCTCTTATACGTTTGTTTAAAGTGGATACCTCAGTTGACATAAGACGTGCTGCAATTAAAACTTTGACAAGATTGATCCCTCGTGTGCAGGTTGGTTACCGAGCTTGCTTCTATTTACGAATTATTTATAAATTGGATTAGTTTATGCTTACTAACATGATATTTTTGCGTTTCATGTTTGATAATTATTGTTCTAGCTGATATCCTTTTCCCTTTTGCCACCAGGTCACTGGTCACATATCCTCCCTTGTTCATCAGTTGAAGTTAGTTTTGGATGGGTGAGTCTGCAAATTCTAAAATTTCAAAATATATCGTCGAACACATGGTCCTTTCACCCTTCAGTTCTTTTGACTCGATGTTTAAACTTTAAGGCTAATATTAGTTAATCTTTGTTTCTAAATGTGAGCGATGATTATGATTATTGGGAGATTTATGTCAAAGTACATTGTGAAGCAGAGGTATGCAGATCCATGAAGTCTGTATACAGAAGATCATTCTGAATTATTGGTGGAACTATCTTATGCTGCAGCTTCTCTGTGCCTTGTTCAATCGTAGTATTTAATCAAGTGATGGGTTATGCTTAAAGGAGTTGCTAAAACTTCTTGATAGCTTGTTCTACAATGCAGAGAGAACGATGCATTTTAGGGAGATACTATTTATAATTAATTTTAATTTAAAAGCAATAATAAATCAGAACTGAGGGTATGCAATTGAGGATTTAGGGATTAATCATCAATAATTTGGGCTTTTTCCTCGGGGATATCTTATCCCTAGCTGAATATGGTTTTATCTCGTATTGTACATTAGTTTTCCTTGAGTTTTAAGTTTGTGTTGCTTTTCTTCATAGATTTTGGAGCTGTTGACTAACCGATAAAATCCATGTTATCTATCTTAAGGATGTTAGCTGCTTGTCATGCCGGATGCTCGATTTATTTTTTGAGACTGTTTCTTGCTTCTTTGTTTTCACATTCTTATAATTGTCTTCCTTGGATTTTGAAATTTTTGTCGTCCCTATTTATGCAATTGATATTTGCCGCTGTTGAACCAGCGGCGTTGATACTATTTTTAGAATTCCTAATGTCATTCAAGTTTCTTATTTGTCTCCTTCAATTCTTCTAATTATCGTCTATTACGTTCTTTGGTACCTGACTTGGTGATGTCTATCAATTGTACTTCTAATTTACAGGAAAAATGATGATCTCCGAAAGGATGCTGTTGATGCACTTTGTTGTTTGGCTCATGCCCTTGGCGAGGATTTCAAGATTTTTATACCATCAATACACAAACTTCTTCGGAAATATCACTTGCGGGTACTTTTTTCCTCTCATTTTTTCATACTTTCCCCCTTAATGTCTTATATCTTCGTCTTAAATGTTCTAAAAGTGATATATTTCAACAGCACAAGGAATTTGAGGAAATTGAAGGGCGTCTACAGAGACGTGAGCCGCTAATTCTTGGGACGACAGCTACTCAAAGACTGAACCAACGACTTCCTGTTGAGGTTATTAGTGATCCACTAGATGATGTGGAGAAAGATCCTTATGAAGCTGGATATGATGCTCACAAACTCAAAGGCCATCAGGTATGCTCTTGTCATGAGTTGTGAAGATTTTATCCTTCTATTATTGCCTTTGGGCATTCGGGAGTATATCCACCGAGTTTACTTCCATTGGCTTTAAAATGGAAATTTAAACTGATATAAGAAAGTTGGTTGTTGAAATCTAACCCTTTATTGAAGTTATAGGGTTTCCAGATAGAGAGGGAAAAGAAAGAATTGATACTTTGAATTATCATCATGGTTTTTATTACGATGTTCCAAAAAACTAAGCTCTGAACAATGTTTATTCTTAAACTAGACTTCTAATCCTAATTGAATTAAGAAGCTGACCGCGGCAGTAACTTAATTAATTACAGAGGGGTAATCAATGATACCTTTTGTGGTTCTTGTGATGTGAGAAACTCTGCACCCTGTCTGCAAGTAATAAAAAAGGGCAACCCGGTGCACTAAAGCTCCCACATACGCAGGGTCCGGGAAGGGGTCCCACCATTCGGTGTATTGTACGCAGCCTTGTTTTTTACACAAGAGGCTGTTTCCAGGACTTGAACCTGTGGCCTTCCAGTCACATGACAACAACTTTACCAGTTGCGCCAAGGTTACCCCTCCCTGTCTGCAAGTAATAAAGAGGAGTATAATTAAGACCTCCAAAATGTTGATCCCACGTGGATTGAATGTGAGTACTAGTTTAGATGTAGAGTACAATTGCACTTCCCTTGCTTGGGAATGCAGACTTTGCACGAGCATGGACACTATTCTATGACATTTGCTGAAATGGGCTTGTTTCTGTTCTGGGTTATTCGAGCCCAAGACCATGCTCGGTGGTGGTCCATGTCACTGCACTACTTTGAATGCTCGCCGCTGTTTTCTTGAAATTCTCCAAGTCCACCTTAATTTTTCATTCCTATTTCTCTCCCAAATTATAATATTTTCCATCTTTCTGTCACTGGTGGTTCAGAGCCTCAGTTTTAGGCGCACTAATCAGGGGATGGGTGACATGAACCTCTGTTTTGGGCGCATAATTCAGGCAACGGGTGAAGGGTTTAGCCTACCCCAAAATTCTAAGGTGGGTGGTGACACTTTGAGTTGCATCACTTTAGCAGAGTTACTTGGAGTTGAAGTTTACCAGGCAGCTAACCCCTGTAGAGTTTTAAAAAACCGTAAATATTGAAACTCATGTGCTGGGCCAAAAATAGTAAGGGAAGTAAAACATTAAAGAATAATACTTTTACTGTTAACTTTTAAGAAACATTCAACTGTGAAGGGAAAAATAAACCATCATAGAATCATGTGCTAGGCTGGTCCCACTTCAAAGGATAAACACAAACTATGTTGCATAGGCACGGGTACGGTACTCTGGTACGAGAATACGGCAATTTTAGAAAAAGTAAGGTGCGGGTATGTCAATAAAATCATAAGTTTTGTTATAGAATATAACATGAAAGAATTAAATTCTTCAATTCACAACAAAAAAATCACATCAGAAGTTTAAAAAGTCAAAATTTAGAGTTGGTTACAATAACAAAGAAACTCAAACGCACAAATAATAGTATATTGTCATATTAATATATAAGAGAAAGCCACAAATTTCACTCACAATACAATAATGAGCAAAAATGGAGTACCACGAGTACCGTATGCGTACCCGGTACCGGTACTTCACCGTTTTACAAGTACCCATGCTTCAGAGGACACAAATATTTTTTAAAAAAATCTCAAGGAGGATAGGCAAAAAGTCATTTGCGGAATGTAGTTTTAATTTGCACTGCTGTTTTAATGAAGGTCTGCACGTTAGATGATACCTTCAAAACTAGTCTAGATTTCGGAGTGTTGGTAAATGTGATCCTTAAATAAGATATACAGAAAGTTAATTGCTAACATGTGCCCTTAAAACACTAGTTAAGGAAACAGATATATAAACATTGTATTTGAAATTGTGTATTCAATTCTGTGAAAGTTTAATAGTGTTTTTTTCGAAACAAAAGTTTCTATTTTTTTATTCCTTAACAAGTCCCCCAAGGGCACATGTTAGCAAGACCCATAAGCAATGTGGCTTAGAAGCTCGGATCTTTTTTTTTATTGATGTTCTGAAAACTTTCATACAGGTTAATGATAGTCGATTACGATCTGCTGGGGAGGCTTCTCAGCGAAGTACAAGGGAAGATTGGGCAGAATGGATGAGGCATTTTAGCATTCAACTTCTAAAGGAATCTCCTTCTCCAGCCTTACGAACCTGTGCTAGGCTTGCACAGTTGCAGGTTGCATCGGATATTTGTATTATTCATTGTAGCATGTGCGTTGTTTTGTTTTCCTATCTGATTTTCATTTACACTGGGTTTTACAGCCTTTTATTGGGAGAGAATTGTTTGCAGCTGGATTTGTCAGCTGTTGGGCACAGCTCAATGAGGCTACTCAGAGACACATGGTTCGGAATCTAGAGATGGCATTTTCATCTCCACATATTCCTCCGGAAATTTTGGCAACTCTACTCAATTTGGTACATATTCTCATCTTTGTCATTATATTGAAACTTAAATGTGAGTGTTCCATTTCTTCTTTATTTTCTCCTTAAAGAATAACGACTGGGCATATCTTTTTGAAAATTACCGAATGTGAGAGTTTACTTCAGGATATGTAACATTACTGCATTTGTATGTTACTGTTTACAACTATTTGATGGTTTTGATATGACAACTTGAAAAGTAGATTCACACATTGGTCGATTTTGGTTGTTGCTAATATACTCTGATATGCATGGTAATACTATCTATAGTAGGCTGATAGGGCTCAACTAGGAATCAAGTAAAGAAAGACACGAATTAATTTAAAGAATATTTTTATTATGAATTTCCCTCAATATCGATGTGACCTGGAGGAAGAATGATACATGTAGTCGTTTGAGAGTCCCCTGAAGTTATTTATATTGATTTTGAAGATGCATGGAGAGAGACTAGACAGACAATTTTCTACTTTTGGAATATACACTCACCTGCTTTTGTTACTCGTATCTTTAGGCTGAGTTCATGGAACATGATGAGAAACCTCTTCCTATTGACATTCGTCTTCTTGGTGCACTTGCAGAAAAGGTCCGTCCCTTTTTATTTATTGTCTTTGGGTATGTTTGTGTTTGCGTGAATGTGATGCATGCATCTCCTTCAACACATGTTTTTCTTTTGAACTTTTTAACCCTGTTATGCTGGATATTTTCTTGACTTTCCTTATCTTTTTCATGTGATATTACTCTTTTATGTACGGCCTACAGTGTCGTGCATTTGCAAAAGCCTTGCACTATAAAGAAATGGAATTTGAAGGAGCTCGGTTTACCAAGATGGATGCTAACCCAGTTTCTGTAGTTGAAGCTCTTATTCATATAAACAACCAATTACACCAACACGAGGTTTATTTTAAAAATTGATTTCTTTTCAAGCTTACCAGTTGGCTGCTACTCTCGTATTTTTGACTTTGCTGACTCTGCATTACAATCAAACATTTACTTTTATAGGCTGCAGTTGGAGTATTGACCTATGCTCAACAGCATCTAGAATTTCAACTCAAGGAGTCATGGTAATGTTCGATCTTTATCTCTGGAATGCTATTGAGATTATTAGTTACTTATAGTATATATACATTAGGTATGAGAAACTGCAGCGATGGGATGATGCCCTCAAGGCATATACTGCAAAGGCGTCTCAAGTAACGAGTGCACAACTTGTGTTGGAAACCACTTTAGGTCTGTAATCATGACTTCACATTCATTCTAACTTTCTTATTTTGAGTTATTTCGATGTGCTTCAACCTGGGCCAATTTTGGCATGTATGGTATCCGATAATCTATGGGTATGGGGATACTGCAATCTTTGAGAATTGAGGTGAAATTTATTGCACGGTATGCATTTTGATCTTGAAGTGTGGACAATGCATAGGCAGATTGGTTAGTTAATTAGTCAATCATTTAGGTAGATTGCTAGGAGAATTAAGATGTTTCCTACAAATATGGGGATTTGCAGACCCTTGAAGTTCTGCAATTCATTCTGTAATTTGGGAATTCTTCCCTAGTTATTTCCATCAAAGATGCTAAACTCTATCAAACTGTAGGCGACTTAGTAGTAGAGTTTTTCATACCATGTCTTGAACTAACCATTCAAAAATTGACTAGTATCTCATACTTTTCCTTACCGTGCCAGACGCTTCCAGACATGCGACTACGAATAGTTGCTCAGAAGAACGCACATGAGAGATGTGCTGCTTAAGAACGTGTGATGGGGACTTTTAGGCTGGTATTAGGGTAGATCGGCTTTGTCGTGAGTTTATTGGTGTGGGTGGGTGCAAGAAATGTCACTGGAAAACAAAGTGGCTGCCAGAAAAACAAGTGAAAACGGTTTCGGAAAGTGGTCACACCACTGAAGGAGAAAATCAGATTTGAAATACAGTTTTACGAAAAGTTTTCTTACCGGACGGTGGGTCCACTGAATAAACACGGTTTTAGGGCTGTCTCTCTTTAGGCTCTATATTCCATGTTGAATGAGGGAAAAAAGAGGCATTATATGGTGTGAATCTGTCTTTAAACTACACCATGGGGACTCTATTATGTTGGCTCTGAGGAATCAATACACAATCACAACCCTATCGATATAATAACTATTATATCATGTCTATCCTAAATACTAAATATTCATGTTAACGTAATATATTATTTACATAATTATCAAAACCCTATAAAATATCTTCTTTGCTGTTCGCTAAAAAATTTGAATGTAGAAAATGACCAAGGAATTTTATTTATGTGCTGAACTATTTAAGAATAATTTAGATTTTCAATGGTTTATCTTTAATTGAGATTTTTGATGAGATATTATGACATCTTTTAATCTGTGTAGCACATGGTTGTCGTGAGATCTAAGATCTCACGTTTTTCTCCCTCCACCGTGTTGGAGCGGTGCGAAAATTGTAGGAGAGGTGAGCGTGCAGAGGAAAATTGTAGGATCTCATTCCAGTTTCACACGATTCTGGCCTGGTTTAGCACATTTTGACCCGATCGAACCGTTTTGACCTGGGATAAGCGCCTTTACAACCCAGTTCCACATGTTTTTGACTCAGAATTCGACCCACTTTTGATTGGAAAGAGGGATACACCGAACATACACATTTTTTTTCGGGATTTGGTGGGTGTAATTGAGAAATTATATTCCAACTTGGAACCTCTCTTTTTTGCAATTATTATTCCGTTGTGGAAATTATTAAAAAAATTATATAATTTATGTTTAGGTCAAACTCTCATCACTATGATCAAATCAATAAAAAAATAAGTTTTTTTAGGATAATTATGTTAAGGTTATATTTTTTTAGTTATTTTTATAATTTTATCTATCTTGTGGGATCTTATAATCCATGTTAGGATTCTATGATTTACACTCTTTCTATACTAAAACGATTTTTTGGCGGGATCCTGAGTTTGACTACCATGGTGTAGCTCACTTCACCTAGTGGGAAAGGATTTTTGTTGTTTGGTTTGAAAACGTGTGAGCTAGGAACTTGTTTTGCAGGTAGGATGAGATGCCTTGCTGCATTAGCTCGATGGGAAGAGTTAAGTGATCTATGTAAGGAATATTGGACCCCTGCTGATGCAGTAACTCGTCTTGAAATAGCACCAATGGTGGGTTTTATACTTTGGTTTATGTGTGATGGACATTTTCTACTGGCTGTAATTGGACTATTGTTGTTTGGTTTAGGCTGCTAATGCTGCTTGGAACATGGGAGAATGGGACCAAATGGCAGAATATGTGTCTCGGTTAGATGATGGTGATGAAACAAAACTTCGAAGCGCGGGAAATAATGCTTCTAGTAGTGACGGAAGTAGTAATGGTACCTTCTTCAGGGCTGTTCTATCAGTTCGCAGAGGAAAGGTATTTAATTCATTGATGACATCTACTTCTCTTGTTTGTTTGTTTTTTCAATTTCATTTACAGTGATTCCTATCTATTTGGCAGTATGATGAAGCACGTGAGTATGTTGAAAGAGCTAGAAAATGTCTGGCAACAGAGCTTGCTGCTTTGGTGAGTGTGCTTCGTTAAATTATTCCCACAGGCTTAAATCTTTAGCATTATTTATTAATTTGAATTTCTTCAATTGTATAGTCTTATTTGCATAATTCCTCAGTCATTTAGCGTGTTATCATTGAATATAAAGAACGTTTAATTGTTACCTTTATCACTGTTTTTGGAAAGGGGATATAGAAATTTTTGCATTTACGTCACATGTTGTGCCATATTTTGTATATTCCCCAGTCACCATACAGATTTGACATCATTTTGAAGCATTTCCATGTGCTTACGTTAATTCAATCTCAATTTGAAAATGCATGTAATTGTTCAATTCAAAAACCAACCTTGCATGTTAGTTAGGGATATTTACAAAAAAAATTCCCAAGCCCTTCTACTAATAACTTAAATTTTTTGGATGAATTTCCCTTGAGTCGGTACATAACCCTTCCGCAATTTGACTTTTATGCTGAAAATGAAACCTTGTACTGATTATATTCATTTATTCAAATAATATTTTCATGTGTTGCCATTTTATTTATTTTTGATATAATTTGATTGGCATACAAAGTCATCATAATCGGAATCTGAAATCTCGATTGTGTAACACATCAGAGCCTACCAATCATCTGCAATACACCAACTCATTATTAAATAAGCAAAATCACAAACGCATGGGGTGACATAAACCAAAATCCGTAGAAAATAACACCACAAAATCTACAGTAAGGTAAATGACACATTCAAGAAAACATCCATAATAAAGCTAGGAATGACAACTCACCAAGTAAACCTAGATTTTACAATGCCCAAAATAGCTGATTTATCTGCACAATCATTTCCTTCACAATTTGTTTGCACCTCCAGGTTTTGGAGAGCTATGAGCGTGCTTACAGCAATATGGTTCGTGTTCAGCAACTATCTGAACTAGAAGAGGTTAGCATTGAGAGGTCTTAACTTTGATTGTTACTATTCACTTAATGTAACATTACTACCATAACTTGGGCTTATCTTCTCTTCTCCCAGGTGATTGATTACTGTACGCTTCCTATTGGAAATAGAGTTGCTGAAGAGCGACGGGCTCTTATTCGCAACATGTGGACTCAGCGTATAGAAGGAGCCAAGAGCAATGTTGAGGTAAACAGAGTTTCCCCATGGAACAGCATATGCATGCTTAAACATTTACACAGTTTCCCCATGGAACTGCATATGCATGCTTAAACATTATTTATCGGTGACACAGCGAAGTAATATAAGGATCCATGTGAAGTCACCGATAACAATGAAAATTGTTTAGTCCAAGGTCATAATATTGGGACTATGGCGAGAGAGATTATGTTGATGAGTGGTATTAATTAATGACCTCCTGTAGGTCCGTAATTATCAGTCAGTCTAAAACATAACTAGTAACAATATGTCAATGCAAAACAAAAAGTGGATGAGAAATAATGATACTGAGACAGAAAATGGAGAGGCCAAACTCAGCAAGAAACTGCACAAAGCAGGTGTGAGCTGCTGGAAATTTGCTGAAACTGGGGTGGGCTACTGAGATGAAGCTGATGCAAGATGGGGACTTTGTGTGTGTGTAATGGTGTGCTGGGAGGCTGCTAATCCAAGCAATTGGTTTCTGTGTTTGATGGGTGTTGGAAGACCAAAAAAAACTCTCTCAATTGCTTGAAGCCGGCTGGTTTAACTGTGGATAAAATCGAGATTGTATTTATGAGATGCCAGAATAAATATTTGCTGGTTTTCGGAGATTTCATTCAACGAAACATTATAGGTTTCAATCTTCGAACCCTTTCAGATGGAACAAACCTCTGAAATGGGAGAGGGCTGTGATGTCCCATATTCAGTTTCATTTCTGTGACAACTGATGTTTATTATCTGCTTCTGCAACACAATGCTTATCTGTGTAATTAAACATCTGACAAATTTGGGCTTTTAATTTCCTTCCTCTGACTTTGTGATGCTTTTTGGCAGGTTTGGCAGGCACTTTTGGCTGTTAGAACACTTGTGCTGCCACCAGCTGAAGACATTGAAACATGGCTAAATTTTGCTTCTCTTTGCAGAAAAAGTGGGCGCATTAGCCAAGCAAGATCTACTTTAGTTAAACTTCTACAGGTTTGTACTTTGCACCTGGTCTATGATGGTTTCTTTCTTATGTTACCTCTCTTTTGTGTGCCATACTCAATTTATTTTCGTTCTCAGTATGACCCTGAGATAACTCCCGAAAATGTCCAATATCATGGCCCACCTCAAGTAATGCTGGCGTACTTAAAGTTCCAATGGTCACTTGGAGAGGATTCAAAGCGTAGAGAAGCATTTAGTAGGCTACAGGTATCATATTTTCCTCTTGTGTAACATGCACTTGAGCTTGAATATTCATCGTCAATCATCCATCTGCTTTATCTTGCCTAGAATTTGGCTATGGAATTTTCAAGTGCCCCCAACATTCAGCCAGTTACACAAACGGTTTTCACAAGTGGTTTGAATCCCAGCGTTCCTCTCCTTGCTCGTGTTTATCTGAAACTTGGCTCCTGGCAGTGGTCACTTTCCCCTGGACTAGTTGATGAGTCCATAAAAGGTTTTAAGTTGTCGTAAGTTAGACCTTTGACAGAAAATAATATTCATCAAATTTTAATTTTGTTTCTATATTTGTAGATATACTCAATGCATTCACAAAAGCTACTCAGTATGCAAATAAATGGGCCAAAGCTTGGCATAAATGGGCATTGTTCAATACAGCAGTGATGTCTCATTACACTTTAAGAGGTTTCCCTGACATTGCAGCACAGTTTGTTGTTGCTGCTGTCACGGGATACTTTCATTCTATAGCATGTGCAGCAAATTCGAAAGGTGTTGACGGGAGTTTACAGGTAAGCTCCTATTTCTGTTATTGTTCTAATATGAAACCATCCACATAAATATCCCTTCAATTTGGACAACAAAATTAAATTTTGGCTGAGTTGCTACCTTGTTTTTGTATTTCCTGACTCAAAGACATAGTAGTCTACTTTTCAAAGGAGTATTAAAGCATTTGTTTGTTTTTTTTTCCTTCTTTTCATCAATGCTTTTTTGGCTTCTTTTAATTCATTGATCACTCAAAACTTGTAAGATTCTTGCACTGGCATTTTATAGTTTTGTTATATTCTTAATTGGTGCTATGCTTCAACGAAGCTGCAAACTAGAGCTCAAGTCGAATGACTTGTTTCTATATTTGAGTTCTGTTTATGGGCATAATTTTTACCATGCACCGTCAGTATGAGAAATAGCATTGCGCTCCCATGGGTTCCCACTTGTTTCACATTGCTTTCCAATAATATGTTTCTGACTTCATAATAGATTTTGTTAGGCATATGTTACTTGATAGTGGTCAATGAGTTGGATCCTAATATGGTTTTTGATAGAACACTATGGCGTCATTTGATCCATGTAGCCGACCCCACTTAGTGGGATAAGGCTTGGTTGTTGTTGTATATGTTACTCGATAGTCTAATTTGTAAAATAGCTTATATTTCTTGGTCTTGAATATATTTTGTATTTGATAAATAGGAATGCTTTAACAGTGCAATTCTTAGAGAACTGTCTTTTGCACTATACTTTACATGAGCTTTCTACATGGACTCTTCTGGCAAATAATCTTATTGAATTATGTTAGTCCTTTTCCTTTGATTCTTAAGCATGGTGAACTGCAGGATATTCTTCGACTTTTGACACTATGGTTCAACCATGGAGCTACTGCAGAAGTTCAAATGGCCCTAACGAAAGGATTTTCCCTTGTTAATATCAATACGTGGCTAGTAGTTCTGCCCCAAATCATTGCCAGGATACACTCTAATAACCATGCCGTGAGAGAGTTGATACAATCACTTTTGGTTCGAATTGGGCAAAATCATCCACAGGTATATATGACTGGTATAGAGTAGTTTTTCCTTTAGAAGTAGACTACGCGGATGTTGGAGAGACTTGTTTTCTTGTGAGACCTGATATGATTTTCATAACTTGCAGAAGGATTACAGTTTTTTGTTATTTTTATTTTATCTTTCTTAAATAAGACTTTATAGAAGTAAGAGAGTTGCTTAATTCCACCATGTGTTTGCTCCTTCTTTTGCTGAAAATATATAGTATATCAGGAATTGTATGATAAGTAGTATGATACTTTTTTTGCTGCAGAATATAACGCGTATTATTCAATAGAAGTCTTAGAATTTGGGTTGGGCCTAGCTCAACCTCTACAAAACAAGACATTAGAGTAAACTAAAGTAAAACGGGATGAAACTCATTTACTGACTTGATTGGCAAACTAACTGCGAGTGTGTTGCTGTAGTGCAAACTAGATAACTTGGAGAGGTCTGGCACCGTTTTCTGAGGTTTAGGAATACCAAGATGGACCAATTAAGTGTGTATGGTAAAGGCTATGAGACTCATATCCAGCATCAATCGGCTGTCCCTAACTATGTTCTTCCAAGCAACAATTTCTTTTGTCGAAGGTAATTGAACTCTTAGGAGAACAAGTTAATCGACTAATAAAGTAAATTAAAGAGACACCCAAAAACATAAAGGACAAAGTCAACTAATAGGGAAGGGAAATCAAAGGATGGGACCTTGAGACTAGGTTTGGGAACCATTAGCTAGAGGTACGTAAATAAAAAAAATGTAGAAAGAGAGGAGAAACAAGTCTTATCACCAAAGGCATGGCCAGACAGCGAGATCAAGAACCTTGGGACTAAGGGAAGTAACTGTTATATGCAATGAAATAAATTACGAGTGTATGGAAACGAACTGGTATATGCGGAGTACCGACATTTCTCAAAACACTAACGAAAGTAATCATAATTAGTCGGAGAGACTTTAGGAGAATCTATGGTATTGGTATGTCAGACTGAGTAGCCTGGGTTCCATTTGTTGTATTTTTGAGCCGATAGTTATGATCACAGTTGAGAAGTGGCTTGGAGGGCGATGGGCCTCCCACATAGCAACCTTGATTGTTGTTATGAGATACAAGGTCAGGGTGACCCAAGAGGAAGTGCAACAGGGGATGAATTGTAGGCTTAGCTGAAATCTGGATAAAGGTAGAAAATATAGTTAGGACAATAGTACACACTAGGTTCTGATTTCAGGTAGCAGAGTACAAGTCGGAAGCAAACCAAAAAGGGCAAGGTGTATAAAGTAGGTTTTGTGTTGCTTACGTTCCTTTTTATGTATCATTTGTCCCTTGCAACAGGAGGTAGGAGATACTCATTAAAATCATAGTGTGCAGCATGAGCCTTGCAAAAATGGGTAAAAATAGTACTATCAAACTCCAGAGAGGCACTGGGTATTGTTAGTAAACTGCACTTTAGCCTGACTCCAAACATATTTTCATATGAGGCGACCAATCTTCTCCCCCATCTATTAAGAGGTGGTCCTTGTACACATGACCATTAAGCCATAACCTTCTTTCCATATGCTTCATGTAGGTTTTTGTATTCTGCTCAGTTTGCATTTATTGTTAATGTTGCTGGTTGATATATTTATTATGTTATTGCAGGGGACCTAGGGGCAACACTTTAATGACTTACACATTGCTTCTTATTGTTTTGTTGCCCGTGTTAATGATTTGTATGCCAATTTTGCATTAATTTTATACTTTTGGGTTTTATGTCTTCTTCAGGCTCTCATGTATCCTTTGCTTGTGGCCTGTAAATCAATAAGCAACTTGCGCAAAGCTGCAGCTCAGGAAGTTGTGGACAAAGTTCGGAAGCATAGTGGTGTGCTTGTGGATCAGGTTTGATAGTTATCTATATCTATATTAACGTTATTTTTGTCAGATTCTACCTTTTTAACCACAAGATGGTTTTATCTACAGGCCCAACTTGTATCAAAAGAACTTATCAGAGTTGCTATTCTTTGGCACGAACTATGGCATGAAGGACTGGAAGAAGCCAGCCGTCTTTATTTCGGCGAACATAATATCGAAGGGATGCTAAAGGTCTTGGAGCCATTGCATGAAATGCTTGAAGAAGGTGCAATGAAAAACAATGCTACCATAAAGGAGAGAATTTTTATTGAGGTTGTATAATTATTATCCTTCATCAGTTATTATAACTTGTGGAAAGACGGGCACTAACATGCCAGTTTATCCACATTTTTTATTCTATAATATCTACTTTAATTTAATTCATTTATATATATTGTTTTATAGTATCCATCTATATCATCTAAACCTATTAAATTTTACTTTGAATATTCAGTTTATATGTTTTTAATTTTTTTTTTGAAAAATTTGTTATTGAATCTAAACAAAAGGTAATTAGTTTTCAAGCTTCCTATGATTATGGCGCGGATTAAGTTTAAATTGAAATTTGAAAAAGACTGAGCTGTTAAGGGTAAAAATGTCTAAGAAAAAGGTCCGACCAAAAAGTAGTTAACAGGCAGTTAAGTTTTGAATTGTCTTAATATATTGGTATAGATAAGCCATAATAATGTTAGTCTTTGAAACTTTAGTTGTATTGCATAGTTTTTTACCTTGAATTTATCAACTCACATTATTTTTAATAAAACGGTTCTCTCTACTTTCTTGTTATTGTAGGCCTATCGACAGGAATTATTAGAGGCTTACGAATGCTCTATGAATTATAGGAGAACTGGGAAAGATGCCGAGCTTACTCAGGTATGAAAGTTTGGACTTGTAAAATTGCGCCAAATTACTTGTTATGAAAATCCCTGGATCATTTGTGTTAGAAGCTCTAAGCTTCATCAATGGAGTTTGTAACAGAAAACGGTTAGAGGTGAGAGAAAGATGAGAGAGAGAGAGATTATTCATTATGTTCTGAACAGTTCAATACAGGTATATATAGAGTACAGGAATGTACTTAAGAGACTAAACTCATTAGACTAATCTTAAGAGACTAATGTAACTATACTTAAGACTTACACACTAGTACTCTAATAATTTGAACACACTGTGAAGTTGTTGTAAATACATGTGTGTATGCAATTCCTTGTAAATTGATTGTAAATATTCATATTCAAGTATAGCTTACTTATAATGCTGGCACTAAATAACAGAAAATTTGCATATATGCATGATGTTGTAAATCAAATATGATTAGAGGTTAAACTGTTAGGTGAAATAGCATGAATGGTTTTTATTTTATCTCTAACACAATGCTAGTAACTTCTGTGCAATTGGTGATTGCTGCAATCTGTTTAATGTCATTTTTCCCTTTCCAGAAATAATTTTTATTTATTTCTTTATCAGGCATGGGATATCTATTATCATGTGTTCAGAAAGATAGATAAGCAACTTCAAAGTCTTGCTACATTAGACTTGGAGGTAATAGTTATGCTTCGTCATTCATTCATTCAATTTATTTTTGTCATTGTTACGGGACTTAGATTTTGTTTAAATTTTGTAGACTGTTTCTCCAGAATTGCTAGAATGCCGAAATTTAGAGCTTGCTGTTCCTGGGACATACCGCGCTGGTAAATTAGTTTTACTATTTCCTTCATGTTATAATATTACACAATATTTATGCTCCATTTTGAAGCGGTAGAAAAAATGAAATGGGGAGAAGATTGTTGAAATTCGGGACCTAACTCACGCTTACAAAACCGGGCTTGTAAGGTTGGGAGTGCTTCCTCTTTATAAACTCTTATCAAGAGTCCTATATATCCGATGTGGGACTCCCCCCTCAAAGCAAACACATGGCAAGCCAAATATCGCAATTAGGCGACTAGGGATGAACCACAATAAAGGCGGAATTTCCAACAAAGATAAAACAGAGAAAACGAGATGATTTGTTTTACTGTTTGGATGGGGAAAAATTGAGCGATGGTACCTTAGAAAATTATAATTAGTGTAATGCTTTTTTAACCATTGAAATTAGAAGAATCGAGTGTATCTCTCTAGATGAGAGAGGTAACTAGATAGATAAAATGGAAAGAGTGAGTTGTTTAATGAATTATTGTTTTTTGTCTTCTTGATGAGGGAACTATCACATGGATCACACATCAATTGACACAGTTGTCCAATTTTTGAAGCAGAGGAAATTTGCATATTTCCCTGTGTTTTTTCTCCACTCATCTTCCTCAAAATTTCTCTTGATGTTAGATTATACTTAGATATTTAGTCTGCTAAACATTAGATTTCTATGTATTACATTTATATATGGTAGAAAATTGAAATCAATAAGTGTGATTATGAATATCTTAATCTGAAAGAGCACAACTCCTTATATATGGTGACTCCAGGTTCAACATAACTAAAAGATCTTTACAGTTAGTTACAGCTGTCTAAGCATTATGTTAACTACCGACTGCATATACAGTTCATTAAAGTATCTTTGCTTCTCTACAGCTACTCAACACTACTCCAAAACCATTGTAAAGAAACGTAAATGAGATCAATCTAAGTTGTTCTGAAAACATATTTTGAGTTTATTTTATCGAAAAAGGAGTGTACGATCTGGTGTACAGGTTGGTAATCTATGTTGAAATTTGGGCCTTACTCATCCTTACAAAACCGACATGTAAGGTTAGGAGTGCCTCCTCTTTATATAAACTCTTATCAAGAGTCCTATCTATCCAATGTGGGACTTGGGTTTTTCCCAATACACCTCCTCATGCCCAACACCATTGGGCTTGGTGCATGTATAAAATCTTATCAAGAGTACCATTGGGCTTGGTGCATGTATCAACTCTTATCAAGAGTCATATCTTTCCGATGCGGGACTTGGGTTTTCCCCAATACACCTTCTCACGCCTAGCACTATTGGGCTTGGTGCATGGATAGGTAGGTAGCCTGAATTGAAAGGCTCTGCGGGGGTGTATTGGGAAAAACCCAAGTCCCACGTTGGAAAGATATGACTCTTGATAAGAATCTTATAAAAAGAGGCACTCCTCACCTTACAAGCCGATTTTGTAAGGATGAGTTAGGACCAATTTCAACAATCTAACAGTACATATTAGTTATAACTCACTCCTATGGGACACCTGTCGATTGTTTAAGCTAACTGAGGGACTCCTCCTCTGATTTCTTCATTAGAAATACTTCTAATGTACTCAGAGTACATGCATTAATTCGTTTAAATAGACTAATCTAAACTTAATTCAGCCTGGTTAATGAGTCAAGTACAATTATTATAAATTATTACAAATATACATTATTTACAACACTACATAAATATGTAAATATATTCCAATAACATGTATATCCTTATTTCAGATGTACCAGTGGTTACTATTGCATCATTTGCACGCCAGCTTGATGTCATACCATCTAAGCAACGGCCCAGGAAATTAACTATTCATGGGAGTGATGGTGATGATTATGCCTTCTTATTGAAGGGGCACGAGGATTTACGCCAGGATGAACGAGTTATGCAGGTATGTCATCCCTTCTATTAGTTTTCTTTGAGTATGCAGTTTGTATATCAATTATATCTGGCGAATTTTTCTCTAGATGCATTTATCTTGACAATCCTATCATTATTTTTGCTAGCTTTTTGGTTTGGTGAATACTCTGCTTGAGAATTCTCCAAAAACAGCTGAGAAAGATCTCTCTATTGAACGATATGCTGTAATCCCGTTATCTCCAAACAGTGGTTTAATTGAATGGGTCCCGAATTGTGACACTTTACATCAACTTATCCGGGAGTTCAGAGATGCTAGAAAGGTCAGCTTTAGTCCTGGTTTCATTCACTTACAAATAAAGGTTTCTGAACTCAAATGATAATTCTCCATGATCTAAGTTGCCCGAATTATTTTACTTGGTTGTACAGGTCATCTTGAATCACGAACACAAATGCATGCTCAGTTTTGCACCTGATTATGATCATTTGCCTCTTATAAATAAAGTGGAGGTGTTTGAACATGGTTTGAGCAGTTCTGAAGGAAATGACCTAGCAAAGGTATGTGATGTTTGCACAAATTTCACTTCACACATGATGTTCTATGACATCTAATGTTTCACAACTTTCCTGCTCCTAGGTGCTTTGGTTGAAAAGTCGAACTTCTGAGGTATGGCTCGAGAGGAGGACAAATTACACCAGAAGTTTGGCAGTTATGAGCATGGTATGTCCTTGCTATGCTCAAGTTTTCTCATTTCTACCTGCCAATGTATAATGTTTTAATTTCCAACATTCCCCCCATTGAATTGGTATTATTTATCCTAGCTTGGACACTATTTTCTAAAACTGGGTAGCTTAATCCCTTGGTGAAGATAAACTGCATTCGAACTTCTCTTTGATGAAATGCCTATCCGCCTCAATCTGTTTCATTCAGTCATGATCAAAAGATTATGCAAGATATTTTGAAGTATGGGAAATTTGAATTGGAATTGAATGTCTTGAAGAAGGGGGAGAGGGATTTGGGATACTTTTTGATGTGCAGTGTTTTGCAGATCTGGGTTTTGGGGAAGAACAAACAATTGATGAAGATAAGGTGTTTTCCCAGATCTTGCACAACTCACGTGTCTCTTTCCTTTTTTTTATTTAATCAATTCCATTTATAAAAATATGCCTTTTCTTATTTTATTTTTATTTGAAAAATACACACGCGGCATCCAACTCATTTAAGCGAGGTGCCACATATGCGTTGACTTGGTCAACATCGAAGGAAAGGGCCACTTTTGCAAAAGGGGCTAAACGTAGGGGGCCACAATTGTCATTTTTTTAATTGGGGGCCAAAATCGCAAGATTGGGAAAGTTAGGGGGTCTAAAGTACACTTTAACCTTGATAATTTAGTTTTTGTGTGTAATTTTGTTTCATTGGATTTTGTTGGTATTTCATGAATTTTGAGTAATTTGTATCGTTTTTTTTAAAATTATGTGTTTATTATTTTTAACTCTAATAATTCCTAAGAATATCGAATAGTGGCCATCCTGCACCACGCTATCCCTGTTTTGGGGTTGACATAGGCTTCAACACTAGAACAAATCACATCATTTTGCTTTATACTACTGAAGTTACAAAGTTTCCTGCGAGAAGCATACAATGCCCTATAGCGGATCTTCGGTCAGTAATTGGGCCTACATAATCAGCATTAGTATAAAGCTTCGGAGAGGTGGTGGCGTGAGAGGGCGTACCCAAGGCCATTGGTGATGTTCTTTCGGGTTCTAGCAAATTTGGAAGTTGCGATCCTTTGGCTGTAGTGGCCAGGGGTAGATCGGTAGCAGCAATGATCACAACAGTCAACGACAGTTAAAATGGATGTCAAGGGACCGTGACGTCTTCCAACAGGGAAAACTTGGCACAGTGTGGGGTGCAAAACACTGCAATGAGCCAAATACAATGATTGCAAATAGTTAGCCTGAAGTTTTATATTCTTCACCAAAAATATACAACCTAATTATTTTTAGACATTTTTAAATTGAAGTTTTTTTTTTCTTCCAACGGTTTAATTGAAACCTTTGTTTAAATAAAATTACTAACACCATGTATAATATTTATAAAAAGCAAATAACTTCCCAGATATTAATCATAAATTTAAATAACAAATTTAAAATCAGGGAAAAATAATCTTAAAATTCTTTTAAATTTTAATAAATGTAAAAATTTGATATTCTTTTTATTGAATTGAGTGTCAATGGTGTTATATATAATATCTATATATGCATGTACATATAACATTTTTAGGCTATTTTTTAATGCTATTCTTATATTAGGTCAGCTCTGACAACCTTAGAAGTTGATTCTATGGGGGCTCTATGCGGAGAAATACTTGCTTGGCCCCAATCCCAAATGAAAAATATTTGGCACACACAGAAATGAGAAAAGTTAAAATAGAAAATGATGTGACTAAATTATTTCTCTTTTAATATATTTTTTTTTCATTTGGTGTCTTGACCATATAAAATTTGCTCCTCTATGAGTTTACATAAACCCGAGTTTGACGATGTTGGATATGAGCTTACTTCTTTCGAAACAGGAAATCTTACTATTGTTAGTGGATACGACCTTAGTGTATATGTGCGAGTTTCCTACCATCGAAGTTGATTAATTTTAAAAATCTTAAATAGGAGTCCCTTTTCAACAATATATATTCCATTGCAATTTCCAATTTGGGGTATGAACTTTTATCCATTTTTTGACACTTTGCATATGTTTGCCCGGCAATAATGCCGTCAATACTAAGTTGTCAACTACAATTATATTTTCCTTTGTTGTTGGTTATTATTATACTTCATTTACTATATTATTATTTACTGTATGAGTTAGACTAATGGTCTGGTTTTGACAGGTTGGCTACCTGCTTGGGTTGGGTGATCGCCATCCTAGCAATCTTATGCTGCACAGGTTTAGGTAGGCCGTGATAAAGAAACTTAGTGAGATTGCCATAAACTTGGTTTTAGATTCTAATATTCCCAATGTTCTGCAGCGGGAAGATTTTGCACATAGATTTTGGAGACTGTTTTGAAGCATCAATGAATCGTGAGAAGTTCCCGGAGAAGGTATGTCCAAGAACCTTTTTTTTTTAATTATTAGGGAATATGAATTCTAATTGCAGCTTACTTTTTAATGTTTCTATTCAGGTTCCGTTTCGTTTGACAAGAATGCTTGTGAAAGCCATGGAAGTTAGTGGTATTGAAGGAAACTTCCGCTCAACTTGTGAAAATGTTATGCAAGTTTTGCGAACAAATAAAGATAGTGTTATGGCGATGATGGAGGTAAAGAAAGATAGTTTCCCCTCCCCCCTCTTATTGCCATATATCAGAAATTCAAAATGATTATTAAACATCAGATTCTAAAATTAATCGGTAAATATATTATTTGGTTAGTGATGCTACACATTTCAGACATTAAACCGAAATTTTTGTCCTAGTTAACGCGACAATCCAAGTTTACATTGGTATATCATGAACCAAATTTAATGCCTGAAAAGAAATAGAATCTAAAACAGAACTATATTTTTCTATCGGCAATGCTATGCATTGCGAGAAAAATCTCGCGAATGTATCCTGAATTTGAAAAGGCTTTGATAACAAAAAAATAATAATTGATCCCACTTACCATTCAGGCGGTTACCAACAATACAGGATCAGTTTTATTGGTGTGTCGTGGATTTCCGCGAACTTATACTTTGTTCTATAAAGCATTTCCCTTTTTCTACAATTAAAAGTTCCCTATCTTTGATTGTTTTGACTTCTTCTAAATCTCAAATTTATAATTTATTAATTAGTTGATGGCTTTGAGGTGTAGATTTAGTTTCCAGTGCTACAACTTATGGTAGAACTCTTGGATTTTTGCAATATTTATTTTAGTTTTGCTAATATGGGTGCCAGATAGTAATTAATTGACTGCAACAGCAACCAAGCCTTATCCACTCAGCTGACGTTCATTTTAACCTCATAATTTCATTAAAAAGTTTTGTGAGCTACCAAAAGCCTCTATCTCCAAGACTTTTTCACACTTCAATAGTTATGTTGTCAGACCCAACTGCCTTGCCAATACTCATCCATAACTAGTTATAGCTTCGGTCCTCCAGTCTAACGTCTAGCCTATTTGAGTTTAGTAAGATCTCATATCCTTCATTAAATAAGTTGTGGAAATACTTCTTCCATCCATCCTTTATACCTCTTTCCTAAACCAAAACATTACCATCTTCATAGTAATTAATTGACTGATTATTTTTTAAAAATTACGGAAATTGTCGGTGTTAACTCAATACTGGGACTTAATCCAAGATGATTAATTAGGTATTGGTTTCATGTGGATATCAAGTTATGTAGGGTTCAGATTGTGGGTGGGTGATTGACATGGATATTATTTTATACTCTTTATATATTAGACACGATTGTTGGTTTGATCAAGAAGCAAAGTATGTCTAAATTTTTGTCCTTGTACACATAACTGATTGTGAAAAAAAAAAACTTCTTTTTAATGTTCTGTGGTGATTTGCTTCGTTACTTTTGTAAGGGTATCGGATAGTTACTAGGGCAAGATTAACAGTTAAGAAAAATTTGTTTTATGTATTAAAAACAACTGTGTTTGGTAACTGAGATCTACAATTTCATAAATTTGGGACTCAGAACGGTGTTTTTATTCCAAACAATCTGTAGTTTTTGCTTGTTAGCTTTCAAAATATTTGAATTAATAATTGATGATATGTTCTTACATTCAGGCCTTTGTGCATGATCCTCTCATAAATTGGCGTCTTTTCAACTTCAATGAAGTTCCACAAATGTCTATGCTTAATAGCAATCATGTCCCTCCTGTTGTAACTAGTGACGAATCTGGTGCAAATAGGGAGCTTCCTCACCCTCAGCGTGGTGTCCGTGAAAGGGAAATTCTTCAGGTATATACATCCTGTATTACTTTGTTGCTTTCTTTTGATTTTTTGGTGCTCATTATATCTACTTGCACATATAGGCTGTTAACCAACTCGGTGATGCTAATGAGGTGCTAAATGAGCGTGCTGTGGTTGTCATGGCTCGCATGAGTAATAAGCTTACAGGACGGGATTTTTCGACTTGCTCTTCAGTATTAAACACCTCCCTTCAGAATGCGGTTGACCATAACAGCTTAGGTGCGGGAGATGCTCGTGAAATTGATCATGCTTTATCTGTGAAATTGCAAGTACAGAAATTGATTTCCCATGCTACCTCACATGAAAATTTGTGTCAAAATTATGTTGGGTATGATCTCTTAACTCCTGTAATTAGTTTTTTTCGAGTTAAAATCAATTATAATTCACGTGGATTGACTGATTTTTAGATACATGGGAGTGACTATAAATTCTTTATTCAAACAAAATCGGCTTAGCAACCTTCCTTCTCTGCCTCCTATATGTTTGATCTTTTAGATGAAATGGAAACCTTTGCTTTTTTATTTGACGAGACAACGGATGTCGTGTCTGCCAGCCAATTATGGCTTCCTATATTACTACTTTTCTGTTTCAGGTGGTGTCCTTTCTGGTAAATGTCAAGGGAGCTGTAAATATTGTATATAATATGTTCGCAGTGAAGACTTGCTGTGGATCCTACATTGTCTTCTTTCCCTGGCATCTTCTAATGTGAATATGTACAGCTATTTGCGGCAGTGTACATTGTTGGTCCTTGTAGTTCAGGCTACATTTTAACAGAGGGTCTATGTCCCTCCAATCTTTAAATTGTGTATATGTGTATTAACTATATATGTATGTATAGGCATTTGTTGCTATCAAAAAAATTTAAAGCGTAGCACTGGCACATGCTTGGTCCATGTAGTTCAGATTACTTTTTAACGAGTAATTTTTGTAAATATGGTGTTTTCATTTAAGCATTCTCAATTGTAATATACTCCTTCAGTCTCAAATTGTAAGTGGCTTTACAATACCAATGAAACATTAATGTTATGTTTCCTTTTATACCCTTAACTATTTATGACTCTTTCTTTCAATTCTTTTATTTATATTTCCAATACCATTAATGAATGATAATATTAATAGTAGACGGACATCGAGTTACGAGCTACGACATAGTAATGACATGGTAACGTTTTGAACTTATGTTGTCACATGAGACTAGGCATGGCAACAGTTCTTGTTTAGAACCGACAACCTCCTCCCTGATTTCATGAGAAAAGCTGATTTATGTTATCACATTTTTTTAGTTGTTTGCCGAACATAATTTTTTTAATGATATGGTTGGAACATGGAAGTGGTGATGGTGAGCGATGACCGCAGACAAGGGTATCAAAGAGAAAAACTATGGAATTTCATTAAAACGTTTATAACATAAGATTTTGACCCCAGGAAAAAAAAGAATAACATAAGACTGGGACGAGTAAATTTTAAAAAAATAAAATTAAGTTCACAATTAAGTATACAAACTTTTTTTTTCATTTCGATTTTTTACAATATAAATTTGAAGTTTACAATTAATATCATATATTAACATATGTAAAATGGATTGAATTTGATAAACAAGATTCTTAGCAGATTATACCCAAAAAAAAAAAAAAAACTTTCACCTCATGAATCCAAATATGAACTTTTATTTTTAATCATATGATGTAACATTCGTGGTTAACAAACAATCAACTTAGCAAAATGAGAGAGAAGGAAACAATGAAATTGAAGATGAGTTGGTTTGTCAAATACTAGATTGAGAAAAGATATGGTGGTTTATCGTATATGGTCTCTCATCTTGACCTTCAAACAGGTCCTAAGAGCCAAAGAACATGTGCAAAATTCTACCCTCAAAATTAGGATAAAGGAAAAAAGAGAAGCTAAATCATAGTCTAGAGAACATGCAGCACACGCTTTTTCCCACTTGCTTTGAAGTTTATTACTGGACTAGACAATGGAACGAAAATAACAAATTGGAAAAATAGATTGAACAAATGAGAAGAATTAACAAACACATAATTATTTAGCAGCAATGAAAGTTGTCCACTAATGTTGATAAACATATAGCTTACAAGTTGCAACAAAGGCATTTTGATCAGTGGGCGAGTGAGGGAGAAAGGGAACAGACAGCCTTGAGAACCCATTTAACACATTTTCAAGAGGCTTCAGTGACATTACTATTTTTATTTTATTTTTTGGAATTAACATGTTACTGACTATCAAGAAAGTAACCACTGCTAAGCCAAGGATAGAATGCTGAATGGATCAATCTATACACTTCCCTTAGTTTAAGTACCATCCTTCTTCTTACACTTATTCTTCACAAGGCTAAGTAGGAAATCTATAAATATGTGTTCATACTCTGGCATTTTTCCATACCCTGCAGAGGGTTAAAGAGAAAGCCGTTCAACAACTTTGGCACAGCGGCAAATTGAACATATGCATTGCCCGGAAATGGAATAATTGATTTGCTACAAAAAAACTTAAACTTTGATACACAAAAAATAATCAATGACATAAATTGTACTTGCCTGGAAAGTAATTGATATCAATGACATAAAACACATCCTTTGTCCCATGTTCCCGTATCATATCAATGTTGAACAAGCGGAGTCCCTAGAGGTGTGATGGAATTTAAATTTAGTATAATGATGTCTGTCTTGATTTGAGGAATGGTTATAAATATTAAGTAAGCATACCAGTCTACGACGGAGGTCCCTTGCAAGCCTCTCCAATAAAGGTTTTGGTGGATGTTCTGTAACAACAGTGTCACAGTAAGTGACAACTAGTTAGATACTAAATATAAATAAAAAAATAAAAAAAGTAGTCTTCATTTTCGTCTGGTTATTTTTAGAGACAGAGATAGAGAGAACATGAGCTTCACCCGCAATATTTGGATCCAAATCAGCTTCATCTGCAGAAGCTGCTGCACATGAAACTCTTGGAAATCGGAATAAACCATCAACATCCAGTAATTCATGTTTACTGACATTAGGTAGAGAGAAACGCCTCACAACCTTTATAGTTTCGCCAACAATATAAATCTTAAAGAGAAGACCACCTGCAGTGTAATCCCACCTCCCCAAACAGAGAAATATTAAGAAACAAAAGTAAATAGAAGAACACAAAAAGATTAAGGTCTATGAATCAGTTAACAAACCATGATTGACAAACTCTTGAAGAACAAGTGGTGGTTCAAGCTTCAAAAGTGACAGTTCATCATAAGCAATGCACAATTCATGTGACTTCGCACTCCCATCCACAACTAATGGTTTTGCAACTGAAAATGAAAATCAGAATTTGTGAATATTTAACGATATGTAGACACCACAAGAGAGTAACAATCATCAAAGCAAATTATCTGACCGATATATAACAAGTGCAATCAAGAGAGTAATTAAAATGCACACAGATAATACATGGCTACAAAAGAAAAGTACTGATATCAGATCTATTCCTCAAGTGAAAGTAAGGACCTTGGAGAAAATAAAATAAAATAAATACCTAATGGTAACTTCATTCCAGCCTTAGTGACTTCATAGGGGATAGTAGATGCAGATGCGTTTTTAGTGATAACCAACTGTTGTGGAACACCAACCTTTCCTAAAAATCAAAAGTTGATAAATAACACAAACGGCAACGAGTAATGAAAAACCTAATGTTGTGCAGATGAAAACACTTCAAATTGAAAAATAACTTGTTTTTATATTTCAGGTCAAGTGTTCTTCTGTTTTCATCTATTTAGTAAATTAAATTAGTATGTAGTAAATAAATTACCATGGCAGTCAGATAAGTTTAGCTCTGCCACATTTTGTAGCATGGATTGTCGATTGAGCAAGTGCTGAATTGCATCTGGAGGGTCAAGGATGGTTACTTCGGGATGTTTATGCCTGTAATCCTTCAAACATAAACAGACAAGTTTGTAGGTAAAATCACCAGCCCCATCCAAATGCAAAATTCACAGACTACTCAAATAATGACCCATTACAAAATTCACAGACTACTCAAATAATCACCAGCCCCATCCAATATGGCAAAGCTGTAATCTCAAAAGACTACCGAGCAATATTTTTTATTTTTTGGCTCGTGAAAGGAAAAAAATGACTAAATTTATTTGAGTCAATTGCAAAAGAGTTAACCAAAAACTTCTCACATATTTCAAAACTAAACCATTTGTCAGAACTCTCTAATATTTGCTCCTTTCAGGCTGATGTCATTATATCTATTAGGAATGCAAGAAATTATATGACTATAAACGACGATTATAGGAAGCCATGTACTTCAAGAAACTTGGTGTTGATAGTTCCGTTCTATATTTGAACAGCCCTGGCGTACCAGTTAAAGTTTCTGTTGTGGGACGAAGAGGTCACAAATACAGGAGAAGGCTGCTTACATAGATCTACAATGGGTCCGACCCCCCCATCATGGTGAACACTGGACAGCTTATGGCACTGTGATGCCCATTTTTTATGCCTCATTCTTTAGCTACAAAGGAGGCAGGACTGCGGGCAGAACAATAATTCCAAAAGAATTATAACTTTTCCATAATATTTTAGTAAATATGGAAAATACCGTATCAAAGAAAAAAGCTGTTTGTTCTCAATCTTGAGACAATGGACCAAGTTTGCCATTGTCAATATTACAGTTGTCTTCATATCAGTGTTGTCAATCGTGGATCGCAGAAAGTGGTGGTTTGTTCAAAATTCCCTATGCAACAGTGTGCTACAGTGCTGCTATTTGACAATATTTTGTATGAAATACCAGTGTATCACATAAGAATAGAAATTTGTGCAAATTCCACTATATTTATTACGCTACAATGCCGCTATTTTTTTTTTGTGGTGGCCGGGATTCGAACCCCGGACCTTGCATATTTTATGCATTGTTCATACCAACTGAGCTAAGCTCACGAGGACACAATGCTGCTATTTAACAACACTGCGTCATATTTCACCCCTTTGGAAATTATGTATCCCCATTCTGATATAGTAAAGAAAATATTATTAATATAAAGACACAGAAATGCCAAGTAATAGAAGCATGATTAATCATCAAAGAGAAAGAAGATCAAAAGTTAAATAGAATTACTATTTGACTCCTAATGAGATCAAGAATGTCTCGTGTTGTGATATTTTCCTGATTTTCATTCCTTTATGCTGTGCTTATACTTCTGATAATAAATTAATTTTCCAAGTCGGATAGTCCTAAATCAGGGAAATATCAACCTATGGAATCGGCAGCATTGCTCTTCTAGTCTTCTCTAATAAGTCTAAGGAGATAATATTTTTTTCTACTGACAACGAAGTCCACAGCCTATTGATGTGATTTAGATTAATCACATGAATAATCCTCAGTTGATGGAATACTTGAAAGACTAATTTCAACTATCCGATCATGATTCATGATGAGGACAGCATAAACTCTCCAAGTTACGCCATAAGATAAAAAGCTAATTCTAAGAATCCAGCAAACTAGATTATCCAGCCATTCACCACCGTTTCAAACTTAATTCACAGCATTGGCAGATGCCACTGATTTGATGCATAAAAAATTCAAAACAACAAGACATGATTTCTAGTACAATAGAAAGTGGGTGGAGGTGGAGGTATTCAGAGTTCACAAACCTCGATAATCTCACGCCACTCTTTTCCTGGCAACTGGGAATAACAAATAGAAATGTCAGATAGCGTGACACAGATAGCATAGAAACAATATTTCTTAAGAAAGTAAGTCCATCAACCACAAATGTGGCATAACCATAAATCAAAAGTAGAAAACACACACATGTAATGATTTTTATCCATCGATGACAGCAAGAAAACAACGAAAGAAATCTCACAAACCTTATGCAAGACAACATCAAACGGACCTTGTTCTAACATCGGCTTGTTTAAATCAATAGCAACAAAAAATATCCCCTTATTCCTGCAGTACACATGACAACACTTAAGAATCAGTATTGAAGGTCCTAAAATAGTTCATCAACAAAAAAATTTTAAATTCAAAAACAAAAATATACTACATATGCAACACAGGGACAGTCACTGTGATGTTAAATGTGGACCAAACTAAAAAATAATTTGCCCTATACAGAACTAAGAGTATAATATTTTTTCAATTTAATCCCTATATTTTGCAAGGACCAAATTGAAAACAATTGTAATGAGGAGTAACTTTCAAACTTGTTTTACAGAAACTAAATGTAAAGTAAAAAGGTAAATGCAGAAAGGAAAGAGGAAAATGTATGGACAAGAATGTAAATTGACACTCCGGATAAGCATTAATTGATAAATTAATTAATTTACATTACACAGAGAATAAAGGAAGTAACTAAGATTTGACCTTGAATTTTGAAGCAAAGGGCATATAAGGTGGAATATTCTGGTATAAATAAATTAGAATGACAAAGATATGGTTATATCAAAACAAAAATAAATCAATGTCAAAGATATCAGAAATATATTACATTTTGTTTACGACTGATATATTACAATTACATTAGTATTAAGAAATAAAGAAATTGAATTAGAGAAAAACAGTTGCAGAGTTCCATATACTATAGTGATAGATTAAATGTGGAAAATGCAGATGAAATGAAAATGAAAGATGAATATGGTGCAGAAATAGAAATAGAAATACCTTGCAAGGGCAATAAAGTTTGGTTTTAGAAAGCTTTTCTTCTTCTTTGATGTTAAGGCGTATCCAACAACCACTTTCTCCTCTTCTTCTTCATCTTCTTCACCGTTCAACTTCATTTTATTATCTCTCAAAAACCCTAATTCGATTCTATTTTGTCCTCGAAGTTGTTTCAGTTTATAATATATAGTTTGGTTTGGTTGAATAAATGTAATGTAATGTTGAGTTAGAGTGTGATGTGCGTGACAATAACAACAACAAAAACAAAGTGGATTATTAAGATTTTCATTTTCATTTTCATTTGATGGTTGCGTTACGTTGCAGAGAAGAGACAGAGTACGAAGGAATTCTGACTGCGTGCGAAGAAGCTGTGTGTGTGTGTTGTAAGATCAAGACACATGTCTATTTATTTATTTAATTCCAAACTCCCACTCTCTTTTATTTATTTATTTCGAATCTTCCTTAATCAATTTCTTCCATCTTATCTATTCTATTTCTATCCTCATCTTCCATTCTTTAATCAAAACCATAATCTCATTTAGGGATAACAAAACATGTCCAGCTCATCCAATCACCTGGTTTAGATATATATATATATATATGGTTTGAGGTTTAAACCCCAACCACCATAAAAAAATAAAAAACGTTCGCTCTGTTTAATCTATTAAAAAAATAGAGTAAAACTATGAACCAGTCCATTTTTCTATATTTAAATTTAAACTGACCAATAAAGATATGAGTAGTATTTTCATGTCTCAAAATGTGATTTCTCACATTGTTCGTATTGAAGTTTTACCTGCCCAGGTATAATCAATGAAATAATAATCCCCTTTTGTTTTCATTCTTTTTATTAAATATTAATTTCTATTTGACTATAGCTAAAGTTGGCTAGTATGCAACCATTTATGGATCATTCATGAGATTTTAAAATAAACTCACCCTCCCGTTGAGTCAAAATTCATTTATCATTGGCCAATGAGTGAGGAATATTTGAGAATATGCTTGGAGTTAGGCAGGTAAATATGTGATTCGGAAAATCAAACACACGCCACTTATTACTTTCTTCGGTCCTATTTATAAGAGAAATTTGGGTCAACAAATGTTGATGTATGGGGTTAATGGTTAAAAATTCAGTTCAGATACATCAATTTTTGTTGACATAAATTTCTCTTATAAATAGGACCAGAAACTTAACTCATTTGATAGAGATATTGTATATAAGTCAAAGTTAGAATTTTAGATATCCCATTTATTTATTTTAAAAATATGAATCTTTAGCCGTTAAGTTATTTGACAAAAAAAACTTAGATCATCCACAACACATCTCATTTTGGGTGTCATTCAATTTCACTTTAGTAACTTAAAGCATTCACGTCTCATGTGAGATTAACTCAATTGATAAAGACATTACATTAAAGCTGGAGTTCAAACCTCAGACACCTCACTTATTTATTTTACAAAAAGTGAATCTTTAGTAAAAAATAAACGTAGACCATGCACAACATTACATCTCATTTTGGGTGTCATAATTTCAATTTAATAACTTAGAGCATCCACAACACAACATCTCATTTCAAGTTGGTCAATTCATCACAGTTGTTTCTTTTTCTACAAAGAAATATTGTTAATTGATCTTTGCAAGCAATTTGGGGTTACGAAGTACTTGATGTTGCGACACGATTTGCAATCTCCCCAAACTTATGATTTCATTAATATTTTGAGGTAAAAACCTCCGACCAGTTATATATTTTTTGCACGAGGGTACCCAGAAAAGGACACATTCAATCAACTAGTTCATATTCTAATTTATAGTTGGACAGTTTTATATTAGATGAATGATATTTGTACATTCATTTTTAAAACAACTTTTGCAACAATTATTTATTCTTTCTTCTTTTGGAACAAAATAAAAGGAGAAACAAAGAGCAAGAAGTACAAAAGAGAAACGTATCAAAAATTATCACAAAATAGTTATACAAATATCATTTATTTTTATATTAACCTAAAAATTGTTAAAACAATGTTCGTTCTTATACAAACTCATGAAACATTATTTTTCGTGAATAAATGTAGTAATTCGTAAATTAGAAACGACATTCACATTATATATTTAAGTCACAAATATATAATACATATTTTTAGTCAAAAATATATGATACATATTATTTAAATAATTATGGTTATGTCAAAAAAAATTATGGATTTCAGGTGAGCCTATTTGTCAATATCAGGAATATTCTATTGTAATTGTCACCCCATGTTTTGATATGAAGGCAATCCTGTATTGCTTTAATCTCTCTGGCTATGTTTGTAATTAATGACCTCACTATACTACATTTCACGATCCAAAATTCGCAAAGTAAACCAAATTCATACATACTAATTGTTGGTTTATTACCTCAGTATAGTTTGTCCAACAAAATTACTTGAATGGTGTAAGTCGTATGGGATGGGTGAGAATCCATTTTTTTTATTGTAAAACAAAAGTCACACATGGCATTTGGCATGTATACTTACTTCATCTGTTTTAAAATGAGTGTCGTTTTAGCCAATTACACACAGATTAAGTAATGAAATAATGTTGTTCAAAGATATGATATTTTTACTAAAATAGTCTCGTTAGCTATTGGTGCATTTGCCATCATTGTAATAAAGTACAAATAGATACTTTGGAAGTTGTGTGGATAATAATAATTAAGGGTACCATTGGAAAAAAGTAATTAATAGTATATTGAAAAATGAGAATGACATTCATTTTGAAACAAATTATTTTTGCTAAAGTGACACTCATTTTGAAACAGAGGGAGTATGTTTTTTTGTTTTTTTCTTATCGAATTCATAGAATGCGCACTTTTCACATAAAACTTTAGGCAAAATACACACATGATTTTAGACACGCAAAATTGCAAACTCGCATTAAATGTGAAAAAGAAAATAATTGTATGTATTAAATGTCACATTATTACATTTATATTCCCAAAACTTTGGTAAAAAAAAATGGAGAGGAATTATTTATTTAAAAAAGAAACTAAATTAACACGCTCAAATTAATATCGGAAGAGTCAAACATGAGACATCTCTTACTCCTCAAAGTTATTGGGTTTGTAACCACTAAACCCTACAAATTTGGCTCTAATTTTGCAGCATTCAATGCTAAGTGAGTTAAACCTAAAAAATTTCCCTCCTAAGTCTTTAGCAATTTGAATTTCGGTGGATTTTTCTATACCACATGGTAAACACAAAAAATTAATTCCTGTGTATTTTCCCATAATGAATTGGGCGGCTAACTAGCATTCTTTCTCCTATCTTCTCATTCTCCATTCCAATATTATGATTCAAATCTGAATCCTCTCTTCTTCATTTTTTGCCAGTAATTCTAAAAGTGTGATTTTGGACCGGATAAAATCATTTTAGTGCTTTCAATTTTGTTATCTTCTCATTCATGCCCTTTCTAATTTCTTCTCTGTTGATTCTCGTGCACTGGATTTGTTTCATCTTTTACTGCCGCTGGACCAGGTATTTGCCATGGAGACTCTTCTGCATTGTTCCTTCGATTTACATAAAGGACACAAAGAAAGTGGAGATTTTAACATGATCAACCATCCTTGATTTTAACATGATCAATTTCTTTTCTGATTTTTGGCTACCATTTAGGTTTTGCTTTTAAATGTAAGGATAGCATCATGTTGCTTGGTATGATGTATAATATGTTAAGTGTAGTTGTCCTTTGTTTCTTTGTTTTTATTTTGGATGTTTGTATTTGATCTATTTCATTGATCAAATATTGTACTTCTCTATTTTTGTGTTTAAAAGACCTCATGTAATTTTTTTTTTATTCTGCTGCATCATTTTTTTAGTATTGGTGCTTCATAATTAGAATCTTTACACTAAATTGATGTGACAAATAAGTATAAGAATTTTACATAAGCCTACAAGAGTTCTCTCTTCTCCATGTACTGGGAATTGTGAAGCGAAATTGTCATTGACTTTACTTCAATGATTTCGTCTGAATCTCTGTGTCTCCTCAAGGACTAATCAGTGGTGACAATTAAGTATTTGAATGATTTCTTGAGCAAGTGTTATAAGAAGTATTGAGGATTCAACCCTCATATGAATATGATTCCTTACTTAAGAAGTGATATTTATTTAGATTATGGTTTATGTTTTACTTTCACAATAGGCACACTTATGGTTTTTTATTCTGCTAAATTGTCGGAGCTCTTACCCTTCTTTTGAAATAGGCATAAGGTACACCATGATTCCATATACTTTTGTTCATAGATTATGTGTAAAAAGTTAGTTGAATGCAAAGTTGTGCTTCAAAGCAATTCGACTTCTAATCTTGATATCTTAGTTTTAGATTTTAGACATTTAATTTTGACCATCTTTTGGAATATACCAATTTTATTTTCAATTTTGACAGGTATTTCATTTAGGTGGACAAATTCAATGGAGTTTGATGCTACCAAAAACACGGGTCATATTTGTGCTGCAACTATTGACAACTTTGAAAAAGATTAGATATTTCTATCAAAGTAAGATTATTAGAATAATTAATCTCTGTTGTTACTGTATAGTTTTCATAGGTGGTTTCAGATTGTTCTTCTTCATTTTTCTTATTTTTGAACTGTTGGGTTTTAGTCACTTTTATAGGATTTTTTTTATTTTAAAGAAAGTCACTTTTGTAGGATTGTCACTCCACATTTTACAACACAAAAACTTATACAAATTTTTTATGACACCTGCAAAGTAATGCAAGTTTTGAAATTTGGGAAAGTAATTGTTATAATGCACTTCATCATTCTGAAATTAATTTTAGGTCTACAAAAGCTACTTTGTTGTCACATATTTGATTATAGCATTGTGCCATACTGACAATCATTCGCTCGATTTTCTATTTTTCTTACCTGGTGCTTATTATGGAAATATGTAGGCCATCCAATTTGAGCAATGATTATTCTTTTTTACTCATACTCATATTCTACAACTCAAACTTAGAGTAATAATAAAGATAGACTATCGTGCAATGGCAATAGTTCTCACTATCTCTATTTTCTAATATAATTGGGAGGTTTATTGACATTTTGATGCATTTTTTTTATTAATATGAGAATTGACTTCATAAGCGGTACATGTGTGAGATTAAAAAAAATATTTAAAATGAGAAGTGTTAGCAAAACTCTCTTTTTAACATTTTCTCGAATTCTCACTTATGTATTGGTTTAAATTAAGGTGAGTCTTGCACTTTGGAAATGAGTTCTACTTAAAGTGGTGGGACATACATTAATTTCATCTAATTAAATAGTGAGTGTCAGAGAAAGTATTGAAAAGAGAGTTTCCCTAACATTCCACGTTTAAAATCCGGTGCAAATTGACATCAGAAGGTTCAATATAATTTTTTTTAACCTCCAATATATTTTTACAAAACGAAGATAGATGACACTGAATCCAATTTTGGTAATCTGTTTGCTTTCAATTGATTTTTTATCTCGTATTTTTTTACATGATTTATATGACTTTTGCTTTTGGTTGTTTTTTCTTTAGATGACTCTTTATTCTTCTTTTATCTTTAATTTTTCTAGACATAATATTCTTTTTTTTTTTGTTTCGATGAAAGAATCATACACCTATTTTTAAGTTTCTATTAGGTTGTCCCATTCTAGAGGAATTGCAAACAAATGATGTATTTGATCACGAATATTGGAAGAAGATTCAAGATTCAGAAAGAAGAACAATTAAATGCTTGCCCAATTTGGTAAAAGCAAATGTTTCTGATAATTTATTTGTTCCACTATTTGCTCTCTACAGTACAGATTCTGCATGCGAAACTGGTATGAAAATTTTAATGTTGGCTTTGTAAATCTTTAAGGAATTTAATTTTGATATTCCTACAGTGCAATAGTAAAACTAAATAGGTATACATTGTCAACAAATCACAATATATGTTGTCATATGTTTGTTGTGATTTAACTATATTGGTAGTGTAAAATACATATTTACGCCTACATTGCATATATGAATTAAATCCTACCTTGTTGGGTATTGGTTTCTAATGTTTTGTGTTTGTAATTCATGCAGTACGTCAAAATCCCTAGTCCCCGTTTTTCACAATCTAACTCAAATGGAGCTATTCTTTAACTCTAAGGGTGACGATTGGGGTTGTAATTGGAGGTGGATGCTACGAGCACTTTGACGTAGTCCCAAGCTTCAACATCTTACCATTACCATTCATGAGGTTAATTTTACATATGTTTAGGATAATTTGATGATTTATTTTGTTAACTCAATCTCTACACATCTTAATTTTATTTTTTTTTGGTGGGAATTTCCTTGAATTATTTACAGAAGATGGAATTTATGAGGACAATTCGAAGGACGAAAAAGTGATTCCAGAATGTCTTTCATCTCAACTAAGAACTTGCTTGCTTAAAGATTGCAGAGGCAGAAAGTGCGAGCTTCAATTTGCAGAGTATGTTATGCAAAATTCAAAAGTATTATGTACCATGACAATTCACAGTGCTTGTTGCTTAGATTTAAATGTAAAGCACCAAATGTTACAGAAATTATCTCTGCGCCCAAGGGGATGTAAACTTATATTTGATTGATGGTAGCTAGGCCATATATATATATACACATACATATAACAATTCCTACATGCTTAGCTTTTCTGATTTATTGATTTTGTTTGAAAGACACAAACTCTGCTTTATTTTCTGCTGTCATATAGATTTTCAAATATATGTTAGCTTTTCTGTAATTAAAATGCATTCTATCTCCTCTCAACTCTTATGTTTTTCTTCTTCTTTTCATGTTAGTTATCTCAAGCGCTCTCAGTTTATGACAATTGTTTATTAAACTAAATTATTTGTAATTACATGGGACAAAACAAATGGTATAAATCCTGTAATCGTATTTCTTAAGAAACCTTTTTTTTTGTCTGTTGTTGTTTGAGAACGTCTGACCGGATTCTCCCTCACTCGATTCTCATTGGATTTTATCTATCAAGTGTCCATAAAAAGGGACCTTCCCTCTAGCCACTACAGCCTCTCATTATATCATCTTATAGGATATCTGAATTTCTATTTGAAAAATGAGTGCTAGGATATATATAATATTGAAATTGACTGGAGTTTCTAACTTGGAGTTGAATTCTCCACATTACAACAAATCTCTATCACCAGATTTTAAACTCATAATTGTGGGCAAATTCCTTTGTGGTGTGATACAAGTGATATGATTTGTTTTTCTCGTTCTTACTTGCTTGAGTAATCAATATGAAAATAATATTGAAACCACAAATCATTAATGGTAGAGTTGTGTTTATATACATGATCAATGAACCAGTGTTCATTAACTTTTGTCTGATACTTGCATACTTCTTTGCTACATAGATTTTGAGACTTCTTTTTCAATGCAATACATATTCAAACATGCTGCAAGTTTGTTCACTTTAGGTTTCATGCATGCTTTCCAAATATGTACACAGAATCAATGGACAAAAGCCAAATTTTGATTAATGGGCAAAAAAGACTTCAACCACTCTGCAGGACCACAATCAACATATTTTATGGTTGGACATGTATGGGAAATATTTACCTGCACAATGTGTTGGTGTATTTGTGTTCCATGATCACAACAATCACCACAGAGAAAAGATTTCCATCTTTTAGCAATGTGAATAAAAGTGTTCAAGTAAAACTAAAAGTGAATAAGATTTTGTTAATTGTTATCTAAATATGCACGATTTGGGTAGAAGACGCGTGGCAGCATGTCATTCGTTGGTGTAATGAGCGGGAAAATGAAAGGAAATTGGCGGGAAGAATGGATGTTATTAGGGCGAGGGGCGGGGTAAATGAAAATTGAGAGAGAGAGAGAGAGATGGGAAAGGAAGTGAAAAGGTTTCTGCTGAAAACAGAACCGTCTGAGTGGTCATGGGAGGATCAAGAAGCAAACGGAGGGATAAGTAAATGGGATGGCGTTAAAAACAAACAAGCTCAGAATTATCTCAAATCCATGTCACTCAACGATCTCTGCTTCTTCTACCACTCTGGTCCTAAGTTCCGTCGCATCGTTGGCGTTGTTTCTGTCGTCAAGGAATGGTACACCGACGACAAAGACGGTGCAGTCGATGTGAAAGCTGTTGGAGAAATGAGGAGGGCTGTTGATTTAAAGGAGATGAAACATTTCAAGGATTTTGTTCTGTTGAAGCAACCTAGGCTTTCTGTTGTTCCTGTTCCTCGTCTTATTTGGGATACTATTTGTCATTTGGGTGATGGGTATCATGGTGATGAATCTGTTGATTGAATTCATCTATTTATTACTTTTGATATAATTGGAATTTGAGATCTTCTCATTTGCTAAATGTCTATTTGTTGAGGTTAGTAATTAATTGCAATGCTATTTTTATTTTTGCAAGAAATAAAACAAATTATTTATAATATATGATGGTATAAATTAAGGTTAAACTACATAATTCGTTCTTTTACTTAAATTTAGAAAACACATTCGTAATTTTTTTTGTTTAATGTTAATGCTTAATATAGAAAAGAAAAAAGTAAATGATCAAAATGTTATCGGAAATTATTTTACGAGACAAATTATATAATATATATTAATCAATATAAATAATATATGATTGTCGTAAAAAAAAATAGATATAACATAAGATTATTAAATAATATTGTATGTAATAGTGGTGTATGTTTTTGTTTACACAATAGTAATTTTTTTTATAAAAATAAACGACATCTGTTCATTCAATTTGATAAAGTACATCAATGTATTACAAATTTAAAGTCGTTAAAAACAAAAAGAATGAATCTACGAATGAACTCGCAACATCCATATTAATACCATAAAATAGAATAGTATATATGTCTACAAATATAATTATGTTCAAGACATCAAAATACTCATGTTTTCGGATTTACAACGTTGACGATGCAAAAATCATTGACAATATGCATTTGACCAAAATTACTCTTTCAACTTGAATCAAACAAATACCGCTCTAAGACGAGAAATCAAAAAACACACAGCAGAAAGTCCAGAAATCAAAATAAGCAAAGTCTTGTTAGACGATGAAATCACAAAAACAAACAAAATAAAACCGAAAATATGTGAAAATCACTTATGCAACTAAAAGATAAAGAAAAACAATTCATAAAGGTGATTTCGACTCCAAAATAACCTTAAATCACACATCTTTAATAGATCGAATAAAAGTTGTGGTGGCTAGAGTTTGGAAAAGAAGAATATAAATTATAGTATACAATAGCAGATGTAACTAAGTATTATAAATTAATTTCTTAAAAAAATTATTATAAATTAATATAAACAAGTCTCATGTATGAGACGTTACAGGGGGATTTAAAATCCAAATGAGAGATGAAATATTCTTCGAGGCAATGATTGATTAAATTAATATCAAACGGTGCATATATATTAAGTGATTACTTCCTCTATTTTAAATTATTTGTTGTTAAAGTTTTTTCATATGGCGTGTTAAAACTATAATCAGTGATTGAGTTCGGATGATTAATGAATTTTAATTAAGGACGATTTTAATTAATGAATTTTAGTTGAATCTTATTACACCTGCAAAAAAATTCTCTTTAACAAAAGTACCTACTATGTATTAAGTTTTAAAAGTTTGAGACCTCTATCATAGATAATCAAACACTTCTTTTATCCTACAATAACCGTCAAATTTTTAAGGAGTTGACACTTTTAATTTCAATGTAACTATATTTGTTTTTTATTTTTATAAAGCTAAACGAACAAAAGAAAAACACAAAGGAAAGAAAAAGGAAGGGAACTAGTCCCTAGGGAAGTAATTCTTAAAGTGTCGCTCCTTAACGGCCTAAGGAGGTCTGCTGGAGGAGAAGAATGAATAATGATGTCAACATCTGAAGCTGTCTTTAACTTTGCCATATAATCTGCACTTTGATTGTCTTCTCTAAGAGTGTGCTGAATTGAGAGATTATCAGTGGTCAGAAGATCTTTTATGTCTTGAACTAAATTCGAGTAACAAACCAAATCATTGATACCCATGTTTTTTTTCCATTCGAAGGCTGTGATAGATTGTTGTTAGCTCAACCAACAAAATATCATCAGAGTCAGAGATCGATCCTGAGAAAGCAGAAAGGAGAAAATCAGCACTGTTACGGAAAATGCCACCAAAGCCAGTACAAATAGGAATCTCATTACAACTTTTGTCTACATTTAAAATGGTACACATATGATTGCCGCAATTCCAATTAATAAAGCTCTCTGAAGTGGATCACTATTAATAAAAATATAGATCACTATTAAGTTTTATTATATACTTTTACGAGTGCATCACTAGTTATTATTTTTAAATCTTAACTTTACATCTAGGATGATAATAAAAAGAGAAATAATATTTGTATGATCATTGTATATGAAATGATTTTTGTGATAATTTTCTTTCTCATACGCACATTATATTTTTAATTTTTTTCTCTATCTCTTTGATTTTCGTGTTAATACATATTTTTCTTTTTAAAAATATGGTTATTCTTAAGTTGCCAAACAAATGAGTGTTCAAATAACACAACTCTAATAAAAATACATTAATTTGATAAAATAGTTATTCTGTTTCCTTCATTTATAAATACCATAATACTATACTATTACTAGTATATGTGAAACAAGACAAATTTCACCGGTATGGTAAGACGGATTATTAGAAGACCAAATGGGGAGAAAATAAAAATAATAAATAACCCATGTGGATTTGAATCTGACCGTGGACGAATAAAATATCTAGAAGCACTATTTGTTTTTGTTGAAGGGTCTAGAATCACTATTTGAATATTGAAATGTGTTTTTCCTTTTGTACAAGTACTAATAATGTATTGAGTTGTCCCGTGAGATTAACTCAGTTGGTAAAAACAATACATTTTTTATGTAAGGGTCGGGGTTCGAATCTCGTACACATCATTTTTTCACATTTAATTATGTGAGCTCTAGCCACTAGGTTATTTAATTAAAAAAATAAAATAATGTATTGAGTTGAGTGAATAGAAACATGGAAATGTCAACAGAATAGTAAAAAGAGACGGTGTGTGTGGCAAGGAGCGTGATTAATTATACTATCGAGGCCATTTTTTTAAAACATCATTGACTAAACCAAGTTAGGCTTGAATTGAATCCCAATAAAAATCCAACCATATATTATATAGGCACATTAATGTCTATGTTTCTTTGTTTTCATTTTTCATATATATGACAAAGACAAATATATAATATAGAGCAAAAGAATGAGTTGATGTTAGCCAAGCTTGTAGATGCAGCAAATATTAATTGTTGAATAGCAAGCTTGGATATATAGGTAGAAGAATGGCGAATCAGCTTGGAAATCTGGTGGAGTCAATAAAGTCAAAGGTGAAGTCAACGTTGAAGATGAAGAAAGGAAAGAAGCCATACATAAAGATGGACAAGAGTGCAAGTGTGAAGGTTGAGATTCGAAGCAGAAAAGCTCGTAAGCTTATTGAAAAGACCTTGAAAGCTGCTGATAATAATATTCCACCCACCAAGCACAACATCATATAATTTCTTATTCTTATTTTCATTTCTTCAAGATCGATATATATATATTCAAGTCAATCAACATGTATATACTCTGTGTGTTAGATTGGGTAAGATCCAATTGATAGATCTAAATAATTTATTTGTGTCTGTTGGTTTTTATTGTTTCTGGTTTGGTGACTGGACATGAACTAGCTAGATTATATTTGATCAAAAACACAATGAACTCGCAATCATTATATGATAGCTGTACTCTTTTTACTCTAGAATATTTCTTGAAATTGCATCATCTCCTTCATTTTACTCTATATCTCTCTTTTACTCGGTATCTATCTCTTAATTTTACCCTCTCTTTTGATTATTTTATTTTAATGAAGAGAGACAATTAGATTAAGAGAGATAGGAGTAGTAAGAGAAATACAAAGAAAAAGTGAACAAAAGGATCCAAATTCAGACTTTATGGCATTGAACATTACATGGAATCCTTTCTGTAATGTTTTAGTATATGTTTGGTTCCATTTTTAGAGGAGTCAAAATAGATTATGACATGTTTGGTTGCTTTTAAGTAAAATTGTCGTGTCTCTAAAATTTGATTGTAGTTAAATTGAAATTTATAACTTTTGATTTTTAAAATTAATTTATATACATAAATTTATACTTTAACTCACTTTTACATGACACAAACCACTTTACATTTAATACATTTTTAATCATCACAATACTAAAAATACAATTACTCTCAATAGTTTCTTAGAATGGCATTTTGAGGCCTATATGTACATGTACAAAAACATGTTAGGTATCCGAGCAAATGTTTTTTAACTTTTGTCTCTCTAGACAACCTAGGTACACACCATGATAATCAGTGGAGACTTTACCACCCACTTCCAGCAACTTGCTTGATGATCTAAACTCTAAATTACATGTTTGTCTTTACTGGTGGCATGAAAACTAGGTGAGGACATGCTACCATTGCATTTGATGGCTTAGGTAACCTTGGTTTCTCATTACCCAGTGCTATCATATGTGACTAATTGACTATGATGGATGGATAATAGATTTGGGTGCATCCATCATTTAATTGTTTGAAGCATCTGTTACCTGATTTATTTTCTGGATTACACGTCTGAATCATAGTTAAAATGTGACACTTATATTCTTGCCAAGAGTCGTCGTGTATCTTAGAGACTGCTCGCTCGATCTCTTCTTATTACACCGGTATATCTATTAAATAGCATGCGCTCTAGAGTGTTGGATTTCCAAACTCCACTTCACGAGCTCTCCACACATTTGCCCCCTGCCTTCCATTTTGAGTATCATAATAATCAGAATGCAAATATGATCCCATATATGTGCACTCCATTGTATATTTTTGGGGTAATGGTACACACCAAAAAAAGGTTATCGTTTACAATCCCAAAATATATATTATGGATATGCCACCTTCTTGGAGTCTGGAACATTTTTCTTCACACCAACATATACAATTCTCCTTTTAGTGGGAGATACAAATTCAAAAGCAGAATTGGCAAAACTTACTTACTTTGGTTCTAATTTTGATAATCATAAGAACTATGGTACTCCATTTAGAACTAACGATAAAGTCTAGTGGAAGTCCATGATGCTGAAGTTGTTAGTAATGATAATCTAGTTGAACGTATTGAAATAGAAGACCTAGCTACCTCCCCGTTACCAAAAGACCAATCTCCTAAGAATATTCTTGAGGTAAGTTCTTCTGGCATTCCTGTAAATATGATCCATACTCTTGTTGGTTACAAATTACCTTTTGGGTGAAATCGGGGGCAACCATCAGGTTGTTACTCTCCAGATTATGAGGTGAAAGGATAAAAATTTCAATTAAAAAACATGTTTTCTTCTTCTCAAAGATTAAAGTGTAAAAATCAAATATCACACTATCAATTCGAGGATGTGTTCCATAGTGAGTCCAAAAATTTCCCAACTCGTAGAAATTCCTTGAGGCATCTGCTGGAGGTCAAAATCCCAATTAAAGTGTTTGCAAAAATAAATAAATGATGCACAAGTTGGCTAATATGTAAAAATAAAATATTGTGCAAGCTGCAATTGCTGCTGCTGGCTGATAGGAAATGTTTTATTATATATAGTATACATTTTTTTAGAGGAGTTTGATTAGTTGTTTGGTTATAGTTAGTTAGTGCCGTTTTATTATATAATAATAATAGTAAGATTTTTTTTGGATACGATGAACGAACTACTGTTTAATTATTAGTGAATTCAAAATTTTATTTGATGTTGTTGTTGGTAACACCAAATTTTAACCTCAATTCACCAAGAAATACAACAAGTTTATATAAACTAGACTTCAAATTTTATCTACCACAAAATACATACATTTCATGTTTTTGTTTACACCTTTTTCTCCTGTTAGTTTTTTTCACACCTAGTATTTTAATTTTGAACAAATTCATGCATGTTTTGTTGTCTATGAGTTTGGACAAGGTCCAATGACTTTCTGACCGTCCTTCAGAACACTATTAAACCCTGCCGTCCTAACTCCTAAGTTGAAAAGTGTTATGTACCTTAGCTCGAAGGGGCATGTCCAAAGAAAACTACCACTCTATATATATTCACCACAACTATTAATTGGTACCTTGTTTTCATCAAACAAACAAACAAACAAACAAACAACCAAAGTATTGTCTATTCCATTCCTATTGTTTTGCAGATCATGGGAAGCATGAGAAAGGAATCAAACAACAAGCAAAGCAAGTTTAAGCATTACATTTTAACTCCTGTTAGAATTCTAAAGAAGGCAAAGGAATTATACGTTAAGGGGTTGATGGCTTGTTCTGGAAGAATTGCTGGCTCTTCAGCTGTTCATATTGCAGACACTAACAATGTCAATACTCCAAATGCAAATGGTAGTGAAAGACAGTCACTGAGGGAGATTTTAAGAACGGCACCGATCAATGAAACAAGATATGTTACAAATGGAGACAAAGTAGTGGCAATCAGAAATAATATAGGGAGTGGTGGTGTTGTTATGCAAAGGAGGCAAAGGCAACGGATTGCAGGGTATAAATATAATAGAAATAAAATGAGCTATCAGACTGAGGTGAGAAAGATGGGGAGAATTGATGAGGATAAACCTTGTTACTTTGAGGAAGATGAAAGTGATCATTCCATTTCCAAGGCCAGTTTAGTGTATTTGTATCCAAGAAGTAGCATGACCTGCAGTACTGTTGTGAAGAAGAACCAAACGCAGTGATGGAATATATGGCATGAAATCATGTACTCTTAGCCCTCTGGAAGAAGTGCCACTAGTTTCTAGATATTATATGGTTCAACTTTTTCAATTTTTTCCATAAATTACTCACCATGTACTTAATTTTCATTTTCAATCACTAATAGTTTTGGATGAGTTTGTGTATGTTATAATGGTATCATCATTAAATTATAATGATCTACTCGCTTGAAGTTGGTTATTTTTTCAAATTTTGAAGTGGTTTCAACTAGTATATAAGTCGCACAAAACTCAGCCTAAGAACGCTTCGATGATGAGATGATATTCGTATAGTCTTGAACATGGGTCTCCTTGATGAAAAGTAGAACTAGTTGAGAAAGATCATCTACAGCTGAAGATGATGTCCTTATATCTTCAACATCATGCTCTGATTGCATAATCAAAATTTTTGTATCCGTAGAATTAATTGGATTCTTCCGGTATCAATGTTTGTTTGAGTTAGTTCATACAAGAATCTTGTTGGTCTTTTAAATTGGTTCCCTGCTAGGTGACTGGTGAGATTGATTTCTCATATTAATCCGTTTTTAAGTAGGATATTGAATTTTAAAAAAGAAAATAAAAAAGGAGGACATGATTGTACTAGTCTAAAACAAAAAAATTTATTCAATTTTTGTAATATATGTTATTTTTACAAAATACTATCCAAATCGATAAAGAACATGATGTTGGTTTTTATTTTTTTGGGTGAATTGAATATCCTCTATGTGTAATTCGAAAGACTAATATTTCGAATCTATAGGACCACAATGCTCAATTGATAGTAAATTTCTTGTTACTTTTTGGTCGGTTCAATTGAGTTGAATTTAAAAAAATCTTAAATTTCTTTATTTTTTAAAAGTCCATCAATACTTTTTTTTAAATACATCTCCGGTGGAAAATATAGATAATGATTAAAAAACATAAAAACAACACATTTTTTAAAATAAAACTAGTTTTGTCAAAAACATATTTTTTGAAATAACAACTTTGTAGTTATTTATAAGAAAATAAAAAAATAAAAACTTGTAGTATAATACTATAAAATAACACATGAGTTCCTCCCTGAAAAAACACTGAGTTCCATTATTTATTCAAGTTTTGTTTGAGAGTTTGAAAGGGAGGGGAGAGGTTTGGAGTTGAGAAATATAAAAAATGAAAAATTATTTTACATTTTTTTTTGAAAAAGTAGTTTTTTAAAGAATGATAAATTAACGTGTATGATTACTTCTTTTTTTTTGAGAGATAATGCGTATGATTACTATATTTTTAATTTTAAAAATATTATGACAACATATAGAAAATTTAAAGGATTCATATAAACATTTTCCAATAATTAACGATTTTGTGGAGTTTCCTAATAATAAAATAAAGTATCAACTAAAAAAAAATATCTTTCAAAAATAAAAAAGAAAAAGGTTAAATATGTTTTTGGTTCCTATATCATTGGGAACTTCTAAGTATAATCCTTACTTAATTTTAATAGATTTTTTAGTCCTTACAAAAAAGAATTACTTCTAATTTTAGTCCCTGTTACAACAAAGTTTGTTTAATTATTCTTAAACTCTTAAATTTTTTAAAGATTTTTTTGAGACAAGTTTAGAACATCATGAAAGGTTCATTTACTAAAATTTAGAATTTTTTAACATGAAACGAATTAAATATGAATTTTTTAAAATGATAAAAGTTAAAGATAAAATTAACAAAATCTGGACGTCTGTAAAAAAATTGTTCAAAAACTCAAGAGTTTAAGCATAAATTAAACAAATTTGAGTTGAGAAGGGATTAATACTGAGTGCGAATTTTTTTTTAGGAACTAAAAAAACTATTAAAATTAAGCAACGACTAAACTTTTCCATTTTTATACATGGTACAAAAATCATATTTAAATAGGAATAAATTGGGCTTTTGCTCAAAAAGAAAAAAAAAAGAATAAATTGGGCCGTCATCCCTCTTTTTATTACAAAAAAAAGGGAATAAATAATTGGAGCGGGATAAAATTTGGGATCGAATTCCATAAAAAAAAAAAATTAAAATTGGGAACGAATTGAGTGAAGAGAGTAGCATAGAACAGAAAGAAAAAAAAAAATAAAAGATGCGAGGAAACGTCACCGGTAACGATGACCGGTGGGGAACAGCCGCCGCCGCCGTACCGGCTATTCGGAAGAAAGGTACAAGCGTTCGTCAATGGCTGGTTGTCGACGGCACCGGCGAAGCACAGGTAATCGAGGCCGGAAAACACGCCATCATGCGTCGTACCGGTCTCCCTGCACGTGACCTTCGAATCCTCGACCCTCTCCTCTCCTACCCTTCCACCGTTCTCGGAAGAGAAAGAGCAATCGTCATCAATTTAGAACACATCAAAGCAATTATCACCGCAAACGAAGTTCTACTTCTCAATTCACGCGATCCTTCTGTTACTCCTTTCGTTCAAGAGCTTCAAGCCAGGATTCTTCGTCATCACGAAGCAACCACTACTCCTCGTCCTGATAATCAGGAAGATTCTCACGGCGGAATTAAGATTCTTCCGTTTGAATTCGTAGCGCTGGAAGCGTGTCTTGAAGCAGCTTGTAGTGTTTTGGAGAGTGAAGCGAAGACGTTGGAACAAGAAGCGCATCCAGCGCTTGATAAATTGACTTCGAAGATTAGTACTCTCAATTTGGAACGTGTTCGTCAGATTAAGAGCCGTTTGGTTGCGATTACTGGGAGGGTTCAAAAAGTGAGAGATGAATTGGAACATTTACTTGATGATGATGAAGATATGGCGGAGATGTATCTTACTGAGAAGTTACTTCAACAGCAATTGGAACAAACCTCTGATGAAGACACTGTTGAAACTCCTGATCATGATGTTGATATTAATCAAAGTGTACCGGCTGCTGAGATATCTTTGGAAGCGGGTGTAGGAGGAGATGTGAATTATGAGGAGGAGGTGGATAATCTGAATTCTAGAGAGCAAATGTTTGGTGCTTCGAATTTAAGGGATAGCCACGGAACACGTGCAAGCACTACTTATAGTGTCACCACCACTAAGCTTGATGTTGAGGAGCTTGAGATGCTCTTGGAAGCTTACTTTGTTCAGATTGACGGCACTCTCAATAAGCTCTCAACGGTATCCTTCCTATTTGACATTTCCTTGATTTTAGTTTCTATAACATTTACAAAACTAATTGTCCAATCCAACAAGTTAAAACACTAATGAAATGTTGTAGTTTCATTTTTTTGCTTTCTGATCTAGTTGTTAGAGTAACTTAATGTAAACTTAATAATCTAGCACAATATCATATAAGTGTTTGTCGCACTAGTGCTACTGTATAAGTTTCTTTCATATGCTATCCTAGTGAGTTTGTGGAAATAAGCTGAAAACAACTTACAAACATGTCATACCTTTGTTTATTTGAACTTTCTCAAATAGTCACACAAGCGCTTATGTCACTAGATAAGTTCAAAGGCCCTTTTGGATTGACTTATTTTTTAGCTTATGCAAATAAATAAGCTTTTATGTGAACATATAAAAGATACAAGCTGAATTAACATAAAATCAGCTTATGAAGTAGTAGGTAGTACCGGCTACCGAGTGGAGAGCACTTTATGGTTTGTACTTGAGGCCTTGGATTGATTATAATTTATCTAATCAGCTTATGAAGATACAATTTTCATAAAAGCATAAACATATAAAAACTTGTATCTTCATAAGCTGATTTTTCATAAACTACCTTGGCAAACTTATAAATAATACATAAAAGCTTATTTATTTACATGAGTTGTTATGCATAAGCTCAAAAATAAGCCGATCCAAATGGGACCCCAAATAAGTCAATCCAAAGAGACTCTTAGTACTGACTACCGCAAGGAGAGCACTTTATGGTTTGTACTTGAGCCCTTGGATTGATTATAATTTATCTAATTTTGCTTGAAAAATACGAATATATTATGGGAGTGACAATACCTGGTTTATATAATTGGTATTGAATTTCTTTGTGATATGATGTTACTATGGTTATCATCTATGATAGTTTAAAGAATATAGTTTCTTAGAGGAGAATTGCCTTCTTTGTTGCTAATACTTTGTTATTTGTTGAAGCTGAGGGAGTATGTTGATGACACGGAGGATTATATCAACATTATGCTTGATGACAAACAGAACCATCTTCTCCAAATGGGAGTCATGTTGACCACGGCAACTCTGGTGGTAAGTGCCTTCGTTGTTGTCGCTGGTATTTTTGGCATGAATATTACTATTGAACTGTTTGATAAGAATTTGTATGGGATGAGAGAGTTTATGTGGACTGTTGGTGGCGGCACTGCTGGGACCATATTCTTGTATGTGGTTGCTATTGCCTGGTGCAAGCACAAACGCTTGCTGGAGTGAATGGCACTCCGTTGTGCTCCATAAATAATGTAATTTAATCGGAATGTCACGTTTTATCCGTGTTCTGTAAAATTTTAATTAATATAAGACCTCTACGCCATCTATTTGCTTCTTATACATGAACGATCCTTCAACTAATTTTTCTTGTACATTGTTGTATGGACAATGTCTACAACATTGCTTTTATGTAATACTTGCTGCTAGTTCTGTTATTTACACAAATATTTCAGTATAAGATTCAGATTTTTCCCCGTGTACGTTATGGTTGTTTTTTTGTTGTCTGTATTGATTTCTTTCTGTGTAAAGAAAAAGTTTCTTTAAATAATATTTGGTCATTGTAGAGCTTTATGTTCTACTAGCTGCCACTTCTCTTAATTGCTATTCTGGTTTATAAACTTTGGAAGCCTGGCAATGTGTCTGACTCTGTTTATGGCTTTATATGCCCATGGTATCAGAATATCCTTGAACAATGTTACAAATGGGTTGGGATCCTCTACGGTGACTAGAAAATTCCAGTAGAAGAGAAAACAAATATGCGATGATAATTGATTAGAAAAAAATACACTTCCACGTGAAAACTTCTCTTCTCTCAGATATTCATGCAAGTCAACAGATTGAACATCTCTGTCTTACATTCTTAATGCATTTCATAGTCTTCCATGAGTTTGAGGACCAGGGTATATCTACAAGTATTGTTGTACTCTTTTCTACCCCCAACTTTAAGACCTATACCAGATTTTTGCATATTCAACTCTAAAATGCATTTGAGTTATCTAGCTTGTTTGTACTAGAGTCACAACAGGATACCACCCTCGTGAGGATTGATTTTCTCCATATATTTTTCTCTTGAATTCTCTCATGTGTTTCTAATCTCATCATTAAACCTTTCCTCTCCTATTTTTAATATTAAAAATCACTCCTTTCTTTTTCTCTTCAATGATCTAGATTTCTATTCAATGATCTCCATGTTTGATAATATCATTCCCTTTTAACTGCCAGGGGCACTCAAATGAGAATTAGACGTTCATTTCTGCTGTATTCTTTGGAAAGTTATTCGTTGTTTTTCTTCAAAGATGAAAGTAACCAATGAAATCACATATCTGAATTTCTAAATTTGTAATTTCCAGTCATTTAACTGTCACATGGTATTATGGTTACATTGAATTACTTTCTGTAACTACACCTTGTAAATTCTTATTGACTTTGAATTGGCATCAAATTTGCATCACATTCTTCAACAGAAAATTGAACCTAGAGTCTTCATAGACTTTTTTTTTAACAGGGAGTCTTCATAGACTGTTATGATGCCCCAAGGTAGGTTTTTTCTTGCAAGAGTCATTTGTAACATAAATCAATTACTTTTTTTATGAGAACAGAAACCGATTGCTAGTACACTGTATTGAAATGACCTGTCTTAGTGGCAAAGAATATTTAGGCAGATTAAGGCCTGAACGTCACTCATTAACAACATCACCAAAGATCATAGGTGAACTACTGAATAATTTGGTAGTTTGACCAAACGTTACTTTTAGGTAGGTTCAACATGTGAATTCTTATCTCTCACATGGGCATCTAAATCAAATTTCTTTGCTCATATCCATTACTCAAGTTGAAACTTTGGTGAGAACTGCTTTGTAGTTTCAATTTGTACTCCAAGAATTTTTGGTGCATTATTTATCTGACATTATGTGAGTTGTATTTCCACCAGCTCTAATATGATGTTTACTTTTGGTTCCTGGTCTTGCTCTTTCCATGACTTTGAACTAATTTGCTAGAGTCCATTGTGTTTAGGGGATCAACGAAACTTTAGGAGATATTTTAGGTAATGCTACATCTTAATGTAAATTCCACTATTTATACAGTAAACAATTGTTACAAGATTCCAAAGTAAGTGCGTGTGTACTTTGAAGGAACCAAAGTTTCTGACTTATAAGTGTTGATTTTTTGTACAGTTCTTCGTATAAAATTTAAGTTCAGGTGAATGGTACTTAACATTATCCTTTCGGCTGCAGACAAAGAAAATAACCACCGGTGGTATTACTATGTTCTATGTTCTAACTGCAACTGCTAAATTTCAAACTCCTATTTTTGTTATGCCTAACTGTTTGCCAGTGCTAAAATCTTCAACATAAGATGCTGCAAGTTGTAGACATTCATGAGACACTCGCTGGCAGTCACATTATGTTGTTTCTGAGTTGCAGATAGTGTTGTTGTCTTGAAAAATGGGACATCAAAAAGTAAAATAACTAAAGAGAAATGCTAAAAACAATCACTTTTTAACACTATCTTGATGTATGAAATCAATTTGTCATTTTAAATAAGAACTATATTGATTTAAGCTAATAAAAAAGTGAGTATTAGAGAAAATGTTGCTTTCACTATTCAAAACTAAAAAAGCAATGGTAATGTAAATAATGGATTTAAGATGAAACACGTGTTTGGAGGCAAACAAAGTCCCTTGCATCTCCTCTGTGTAACAAGGATAGATGGTTGATTTGGCGGTGGTTGGAAAGGCATGAAATGTTGTTCCCATAATACCCTTTTGGATTCTTATCCAATTTAATGGAATGCAGCTGGAGCTATGAAAGATCTCTCTCTCTCTCTAGAATTTTATTAGTTTGATTTGTCTTTAGCTTAGCTTCCTCTATTAATTTAACTCACATTGCCTAACTTCAATTAGATATACGACAAAACAACATGTGCGTGGAGGAGATTCTTATTTGAACATCCTAAATTCTCAATGTCCAAATTTTCTTTCTTCAGCTTTTTCAACCTTTTACGGCCTCACATACTAATTCTTTAATCTGAACAGTAACTGAATGGGAATAATTAAGTAATGGAATAAAATAAAATAAAATAATTCGAAGGAAGACACATAATTGTGCCATGACATCAATTTCAATAACAACTTCCAAGCAGACAGACTTGAAGGGACCAAACCTATGTAATATGTATAATAAAAGACAGTACATATAAATAATTTTAAATGGGGATCCTTCCAAATGAGATAAAGTTGGTATACTAAACAAAATGGGGCATGTTCCTCTGGGTCAGGAAGATATCAGGCAGGATCTCCTGAGCCTAGAAAAGATTTGTAGAGGTGCATATGAAATATTCCAACATCAATATTCACATTTCCTCCTCATTTTCCATACCTCATTCATATATAGCCTCTATCACCTTTAGTTCTTTCAGAAAACACTAAAACTTTCAGATTAGATAGAAATTGAACCCTGTCTAGGCTCTTTCATATTTAGAATGACATGGCTTTATCTGAATTCTCTGTGCTTCAACAGAATAATTATGATAAAAAACAGTAAAAGGGTCCAATTGGATTACTATATCAAATATTTTTGGATCAGTTTATTAACTTTTGGAGCTCCTTAATTAGTCCTTAAGCATTTTGAGATGTGCATGCATGTGTAAGTTTTGATTACTAATTTTTTGAGATTGGATTAGATCCCTGCCACCACATTCACATTCTTATTGCTTAGGACATACTTAACTTAAAAAGATTATTATTCTGTGTCTAGCTAGATGTGATCTAAACCAAACAAAAAGACTGAACTGAGGAACATGTTGTGATTGTCAACCCCGAGATTTTACATTTCCAATGCATTGAAACTGAAAGCATCTGCATGAATTTTGAATACATTACAAAGACAGCACAAGATCAAGATCTGCTCTACACTTACAACCTAGCTAGGCATTTGCATCTATCTGTAGCTCTTAATGTGGAAAACTTGTATGCATTTAATAAAAAAAAACAAGGATTGAACATGTTTATACAGAACCTGCCTAACTTACTATCCTGTCCTGTGTTCACTATTCAATTCATCCACAACAGGATTAATTAAACTATGAAAGAAACAGAACAAAAAAAAATATTTCTAAATTTTCCTTTTGAGAAGACAAAAACACAAAAAAGGGAGCATAATAATCCCTTTTGAGATCAAAAAATGTCTTCTCTGCTTTCCATTGATCTTCATAATTTAGTAACTTCCACAGCAATAAGTTTAACAGCAGAGGAGCCATTGGAGTGGAACTCAACTGCATGTTGTTTATATCATTCCCATTTCTTCCCCTCCATACCATTTTCTAAACACAAAATGCAAATGAATGATTACAATTAGTATCATAATTTAACTATTCAAATCTTTGTTCCAATGTATAAAAGAAGCATTGCTTACTTGTTGATGCGAGCTTCATTTTGTGATAGAGATGATTGTAAAAAACCAAAGTGATCTTGCAATGAGGATCTCTCCTGCAATAGAACAAATGACTTCTTATCAATAAGTGTAACCTTTAAAGAAAACATAAAAGAAAGAACACCATGGCACATTTATATATATGTACCTCAAAGTAAGTAGCAGAGAAGCCTTGTGAATAATCTAGCATACTCTCTGTCGTTGAAGTTGTTTGTTGGTTGCTGATAGTAACAACATTGTTGTTGTCAAAGAGAGGAGAGCTAGCAGTGTCATCAAGGTGCTGCTGAATATTATTTTCTTGAACTTTCTGTCTCTTTTTACTTCTCTTGGCAACAAGTTTTGTTGGCTTAGATGCAGAACAGTCTTGTGCATTGAAGTAAGAGTCATGGTGTGGAGGACCAGAAGAAGCATCAGAAACCATGGACGAGTCCTCTTCATCAGAGTCCTCAATATTTTGAGGCTTTTTGTGTTTAGTTTCTTCATAACAACCAAGGGAAGGTGTATGTGATTGTGAGGCATTGAGAGAATGGTCAAGGTATAGAGTCCAACCAGACTCACACCCACTACTGCATTCTGAAGCTAATGTATCCATATAATCTTGTTTTCGCTATTTTGGAGTAACTAGGATATAGGACTCTCCAATTTATGATGAAATGAAAGAGTTACGGTAAAAAGAGTTAACTATATAATTAACTAACTTGTATATATCAAACTCTCACATGACCATATCCTATTATTTATTATTTTACTATATTATTATAAGAAGTGTATGTGGCAATGTGTCACTCCTCTAGTTTAGTTTTGGTTTGGGGTTATGAGATGGAGTTGGATAAAAATTGAAAGAAGAGTGGATAGGTGATGGTGGAGAAAACCAAGGGAATCGAACTCAAATCCTAGAATAGTTTTTGTCTTCACTATCCTCTCCCTTGCATTGGTCTTTTTATGTGAAAATTGCAAGTTGGAATTGGAAATAAATGGTTATAGGCATAGAGGGGTACATGTAATGTAATGTAAGAGAGAGAAATGCACAAAACATGTTACATAGACAGCGATGCACTGTGTAAACCTGGTAAACGTCCACTTCGCATTCCATTACACTGTATGGACATCACACCCCTATCCCCTTCCCTAGTAAGTAACCCCTCTTTCTATTATTACTTCAATCTATTTAAGATCAAGATATGATTCTTTGTTGTATAGTTTTGATCTATTCATATTAGTTGGATCAAGAGTGGTCCTTTAAAATTAAAACCAAGTTTTATTTGGTACACCATACATAAAGAAATCTGACTTGGGCACAAATGTGGTAAGAAAAATGGACATAAATATGCATATTAGTTGGACCAAAAGTGACCCCCTTTTCCTTTTCTGTGCCCATCATGTGTGACAATTAAAGAATCACTCAACTAGTTTGTACACTAACATTTATTTAGATTGCAGAGGCAAAATGTGCCCCTTGTTTTTTACTATGTCAGTTACTCATATCATATATTTATTTATTATGCTTCTAATAAAAACATCAACACAACCACCATCATCATCTCAAATAAAGATTCTATTACTATGCATGCAAAAAATAAAAAAGGGTTTTGGCAGAACAATTACAATGAAGAGTGTAAAAATAATTTGGGGCACGGTGTAGTTGACTGGGATTTTTATGAATCCACATGCAATCACATTCACTTACAAGAAATTCACTCTACTCTATTCTACCAGTCAGAATTCACAGAAGCATGTGAGCACGTGTGCATAATTTTCATATGCGGGCTTCCATATATTCAAACACATGTTTGCACGTGCACATGCACTTCTATCTATACCTCTCTCGTGTAGTATTATTATTCTTTTCAACTACAAAATGTACGGTGTTTATTACGGGTTATTATCAAATTTTAATTAAGGCAATTTGAGCTTTGATTCTTATCTTAAAAGGTGTTGCGCACGTGTTTATGTTCAAATATGGGTAATCCTTATCACATTATTATTATTATTATGAGTATTGAAATAAGAAAGAAATGACAGAGAGGTGTACTTAAACTTGGTTGTATTGGTCATAGTGAGCCACCGCATCATCAATACTAAAACTTGCCAGTGACCTAAATGGTCAAACTTTGATTTTATTAGATCAATCACATTTTTAGACTGTTTTGGATTGATGATGAAATCCTGTGAGGTAATATAATTTTAGAGAATATTTCACCATTAATGTATAACTATATTTTTTTCAATGCATTAATATGTGAATATGTAAAATTAAACTTTTTAATAACAATATCTAGTTGTAAGAAGTTTTAAAAGTAGAATGCTTTCATGCATATATCATGTTTGTATTGAACCCAACAAGACATATTCATGAAATATCTCATATGTATTCGATAATTTTTATCTTTTTTAAAAGAAATACAATAATGATGCTTCTAAAAATATGTATCCTAAAGTATTATTGGAGTCTAAATAAAATATCTCAAATATGTTTAGTAAGAAAAATAAAAGAAATTTGGACACTTCTAGCTAGGATATTCATCTAGAAATATCTCACATTTGGAAGTATCGGGACCTCTTATGTGACTAAAATCTTAGAAAAATATTAAACCCCACACTATGAATTCCAGTACGTGCATGGCTACCCCTAGAGACCAGTTGAAGAGAACTAATGATATAACCTTTAAAATCCATGTGCAGTTTTCTCTATATATGATCCTTCATTAGTTATGGTCAGTGGGCAGTGTAAGAAATATCTAACATCTCTTAAGGGTGGGGTGGGGGGGTTAACATCAAACCTGTCCTTGTGAAACTTCCAAATAAAAGGCATAATAATTGGAAATTTCTTTTCCCTTATATGCAACTTTATTCTACCCGTATGGTGCTAATTATGCGAGTTCCAATTTTCTGGTTTACATATTCAAGTTGAAAGATTAACTTTGAGCAAGTGCAGATCCGATCAATGACAATGACTATGACGTCGTCAACGTTGTAGATCCGGAGACATGAATATTCCAAAGACTTTAATATAGCCATATTAATCATATTTGTAGACATAGGTACTTTACCGTTTTATGCTATTGACATGGATGTTGTGAGTTTGTTCACAGATTCATCATTTTTGTTTTTAGCGAATTTGGATTTGTATTCTATCGATGTACTCCATCAATTTGAATGAATGAATATCGTTTATTTTTGTAAAAAAAAAATGTTCAAAGACGCGTAAAATTGCAATATTTTTCCAACTGCGCGTCTGGAAAAGTTATATAGAGGTTGAGTTTTTTTATCATTTTTTGCACACATGTTAAGGACATAGCTCTTTGACAATTGTGACATCAATAACTTCCTAAAAACACAAGTAAATGACCAAATTGCCTCCAGCGGTAGTTAACTGCCGCTGGCTCCAGCAGCAGTTAACTGCCGCTGGCTCCAGCAGCAGTTAACTGCAGCTGGCTTTGTTGCACTTCAATGCAGTTCCAGTTGTGATTTTACGCGTTTCGGTCAAAAAATCAAATAATCGAAACTTATTCGGAATTTTACGAAACTTTACAGACCCTCTATATGTATTTTTATAGAGTTGTCTGCAAAAAAAACCAGCTCAAAATTCAATTTCTACGTCGACGTTTTAATGTTTTGGTTTCTTGAGTATTTGGCGCATTAAAAATTCATATTTAATCCATCCGCTGTCGAAGAATTCTAATTTTTTGTGGAACTTTTTTTTTTAAGTCCTTAACATGTGTGCAAAAAATGATGAAAAAACTCAGCCTCTATATAACTTTTTCAGACGCGCAGTTGGAAAAATATTACGATTTTAATACATGTGTGCAAAAAATGATGAAAAAACTCAGCCTCTAAATTGAGGCTTAGTTGAAATACTACATAAATTTACAGATCCTCTATATGTATTTTTATAGAGGTGTCTGCAAACAAAAAAAACAGCTCAAAATTTAATTTTTAGGTTGATGTTTTGATGTCTTAAGTTTTAGGCGCGTTAAAAATTCATATTTAATCCGTCCCTTGTCGAAAATTTCAAATTTTTTGTGGGAGATGTTATTGTTCTTAACATGAGTGAAAAAATTCAACCTCTAGGACACTTTTTCGGACTCACACTTAAAAAAAATTGTGATTTTGCATGGTTCGGTCGAAAATCAAAATAAATCGAGACTTAGTCGGAATGCAACGAAACTTTACAGACACCTCTATAAAAATACATATAGAGGACGTGAAAAATTTCGTAACATTCCGAATAAGTCTTGATTTTTTTTTATTTTTTCAATTGTGATTTTGCGCATTTCGATCGAAAAAATAAAAAAAATTGAGACTTATTTGGAATGTTACGAAACTTTACACATCCTCTATATGCATTTTTATAGAGGTTTCTATAAAATTTCGTAAAATTCCGAATAAGTTTCGATTTATTTTGATTTTTCGTCCGAAACGCGTAAAATCACAACTAAAACTGCATTGAAGTGCAACAAAGTCAGCTGTAGTTAACTGCTGCTGGAGCCAGCAGTAATTAACTGTTGACGGATTTGCCAACGGTAGTTAACTATCGCTGGAGGTAATTTGGTCATTTACTTGTATTTTTAGGAAGTTATTGATGTCAAAAAAGCAATTTTCTAACTCTTCTACCATAAGTATGACAATGGATCCAGCTGTCCCGTGAGTGTTGCTCTTCTGACATTCAAAATGTCCTAGAAACACAAGTAAAAGACCAAAAAAATCTGGCGGCAGTTAACTGCCGTTGGGTTTCTAGCTATAACCCACGGTAGTTAACTACCGTTGGGGTATTTTAGTAATTTACTTATGTTGTTAAGAACTTCTGAATGTCACAAAAGCAATTGTCCTGCCCCATTTATTATAAGTGGGTCGAGTGACTCGTGAAGTTGTCAAATTGGGCTGCAAAAGTTGTTCCTACTCTCTATACCATTGTGAATAACGAAAATTGATGTTCTGACTATCAAACTTTCCTATTAACACATGAAAATTTCAAAAAAGCCCCGAGCGGTAGTTAATTACCGCTCAAGTAATCGGCAACAGTTAAGTGCCGCTGAAGCCAGCGGCAGTTAACTGCCTTTCACACCAGTAAAAAAAACAGTGCGGTCTGCATTGTGATTTCCAGCCATTTTGGTCTGTTTTTACCTGTAATTTCAAATGGCAATTCCGCATGAAATCAAACCGAAATAACAACATCCAGCAATTACAAACATCAACATTTCATAGTTTATCAATTATTCGGTAACATTACACAAAACTGATAATGCGTTAACGTTACACAACTGTTTGAAATTCGTCAAATTTTCCACATTATGCAACACATTACACTAAAAGTACATTAATTTATAACAAATGCGAAACTCAAATATATATATATATATATAAATAAATAAAAATCATTAAAGGTTAGTTACATCTTGGCCACAAAAAATGGTAATTACATTATATATCCAAAAAAATACGTCGGTGCATATCGACCAAAAAACGGATGAACACCGATCAAAAAGTGTCATATTTTATATTTCATCTAATGAAATTAAATCATTTAAATGTTTCACAATATCTTCAAATTCTTCATTTGCTTTAACCGGAGTGTCTTCACACAAAATATGATTGTCTTGATTTGTTGGTTTTTTTGGATGGAACTGGTTTCTCTCCTTTCTCAATCTCCATGAGTGTTCGAAAACGATCGTGTTGATCCAAAAATTCATCCTCCCATGTTGCCGCCTCTTCGCTCCTGTAATTTTTCCACTCCGTGGATGATGGAGGTAGTGGGCAATCATCTTTCAACGAAAGAAGGACAAAATGATTTAGGTTTAAACCAAGGCAAATCATGTTGCTTTTCGGGTTAACCGGAGGCTTACCTCTAAGTGGGAAAAAAGTCTCTGAAACTCCAATATCAAGGGTAGTCATCTCTACCACCGGCTTATTGTAACAAGATGCAACGATGTGTCCCATATCCGGCAATGTCAACCATTTATCGGGAGGTGCAAAACCACTACCATTTTTGGGAGGATACAATCCATTCAAGATGTAGTTATAACAGCACTCGCCTGCATATATGCGGATGTAGTCGTTCCTATGCTCTTTCACCTCTTGAATAAGTGCTCTCCGCACCATAACATGACTTTCTTCCATCAAACCCAAGAATTCGGCTATAGCCCTAAACCCACAATGCCCATCGCCAATAACATCCACAATTCTCTCAATATATGGTCTCATGAATTTTGTCATGTGATACATAGGACTCGATGGATCATAATTTCTTTGAACCAAGGTAGGCTTAGGAACCGGAACCGGAGTTTGAATCGATGAACGTGGAGAAATGTCAATGCGAGCACCTTTTCTTTTAGGTTGTGAACATTTTTTTTGTGTTGACGATTGACTTTTCGGATGTTGAGAATCAATAGTCTCCCACAAAGATGGGATCCTACGTGTCGATTTTGGTGTAGATTTGATTTTTTTTGATTGCTCCTTTGGTTGGTACCTTTCTTGGATGTGGTGACAACATTGTGGTCTCCGGAAACGCTAACAACCGCAAACCCTCTTTGATTTCTAGTTTCATTTGGTATGGAACTCTTTTGAGACGTTCTTGGATACCACTCCACTCTTCTACGACTGAAAACAAATCTTCATTACTTTCTTCTTCACTCATATACAACATATGTCAATGTGGGTGTATCTCATCCAATCGAATGGGCTTGTTGTGATGGATTTTCATAGCAATGAAGCATGCACATGGTAGGCCATACAACGTCCTTTGAACACAACTGCAAGTTTTCTTCTCGATACACAAGGTTTTCGTAGCACACTATTCTTCCATAAAAATATAGTTCATGGCTTGTCTAGACATGTTACCCCCCAACCCAGAGTACAAAGTGACATTTTTGTATCTATGTTCCAAGACCGTAACGCTCCTACCAAACGATGAGTGTATCTCCCCAAACTGGATTGCCAACATCTCATCTATTTTTTCCCAACAAGTACCCTAATCACCCTTGGAGGTGGACAAATATTCCTTCACTACACCATGAGCTCCTTCAACTCTGTTCGTGGTCCTGCACCCAAGATGTAACACAAGGTTTGTCCATGCCTTCACTATTTTGTCCTTAAAAGGCTTCAAAATGGTAGTTTGAACATAGAGAAGAAACTTTGGATAATCCTTACAAGCATCTTGGAATTCCATTAGATTACCCGCATATAACTCTTGAGTAGGAGATTCAACCAATTTTTCTCATGCATCAAATATGGTATCAACTATCTTACTATGCTTTACCTCATCGACAATCTTCTTTTGCCCATCCACTACCACAACATTTTGTTTAACTTTACAATCAGTGATGATTTTTGCTCTAACATTTTTCCCAACATGGAAATAACAAAGTATTGCACTACTATCGAGGAGAACATTTGCTACGACATTCATCATAGTCGTGTCTCTGTCGGTCACTACCACCTTAGGCATATCACTATTTTGGTTAAGAATTTTAAGCAACATTTGCAAAGCCCAAGTAAAGTTATCCTCCTTCTCCGATGTCATAAATACAAAACCAACCGAATGTGTCAAATAGGTTGAGGTGACTCCAACTATTTCAAACAATGGCATCCTGTACAAGTTGGTTTTGTACGTGGAATCCATTATCAAAACAGTCATAAAATTGTTAAACAACTTTACCGATGTTGGATGAGTCCAAATATGTCTTGAACAGTTTTACTTTCACTTTTTTTTCTCTTATGAAATAAACATATTTGTTCTCATCCAACTTTGAGATTAGATATTGCATCTCCGTCAAGTCATCCGTTTTTGCCTTTTTGAATTTATGACGTTCATTGTAGACTTGCTTGATATTTGTCATAGACTCTTGCCTTTTCTTCTTCAAATTTGTCAAAATATTTTTTGGTTTCACCGAACTATTGGTCAAGTCATGTACAATCTTCTCGTCGCCCTCCATTAATATTCCTGCAAGAAGGTGCCATGCTACATACGGCACCATCTCATGGTTGTGAACACCATTAAGAATAACCAATTTCCAAACATTGTCTTCCCTGATGGCATATCCACGCACCTTGAACAAACACCCACATTTTCTTGATCTCGTTACTTCATGCTTCACTTTTCTCTTCAGTACTTTGTGCTCGCCACTCCGTTCACAAACCAACTCCAACATAGCATTTCTACCTTCACAAGATCTTTTAATGATAACCGTAAATCCAGCCCTGTTTACTTGTCAACGAACCCAACCGAGCAATTCGTCTTTATCTTTCCATGTATCTCGGGTCGAAAATAAATGAGTTGTGTTCACTTCGTTGTCACGAAGTTTCCACACACCGGAAAGAGAAAGGATTTCCAATGTCGAAAGCCTTTAATTGCGGGTAACAAAGGATATCCACTTCATTATTCATCTTCTAAGGCTTGAAAAACACCAATGTTTGCCTGTTGGTTCCATGATCTTTTCTATAGATGAAAACCAAACAAAAAGGTAGTAAAATAGCCCCCAAACAGTTAGGAAAATAACTAAAGAAGCAAATGAAAACAAGATCTAAAAATAGGTAGAAATCTAAGCTATCACACAACTTTTTTCTATATTGATATCAAAATTAAATTTATTTCAAAATATTTAAATAAAAAATAAAATATTATTAAATGAACAATAATGTTAAAAAAAATACTCCAAAAAGATCATGTGTAACGTTAAAGAACTAGAGGCTTACTATTCATAATAAAACTAGTAATAGACCATTGCGGTAATCTTATAAAAAATAATTAATATTGTCATATGTTTAAGGATAATAAATGAAAATTATCAACATTAATATAATGTTTCTATTGAATAATTTTTTCTTATATATAGAAAAATATGTTTAATATTTGAATCACATATGTTTTGAATTTTATTTTCTTATGTACACGGAAAAAAATTATATAATAAAATAATTTTTTTTAAAACTCATGATTATTTTCAAAATATAAAAATTAATATAATGTTTCTAATAAATAAATTGTTATTTTAAATATAAAACACCGTTCAATATTTACATCGCACCCGTTGCAGATTTTATACGTTTTATCTGTATAAACAAATTTTATGTAAATATATGAGAAGTTTGATATGATAAAATTGTGGAAACTCATTAATATTGTCAAAATATAAACATTAATATAGTGATTATATACCGCTCAATGTTTGCACCACACTCATTGCATATTTTTATGTGCTTATATATGCATAAATAAATTGTTATGTACATATATGAGAAAATCGAAATGATAAAATTTCAGAAACTCACGACTATTTTCAAAATATCAACATCAATGTAGTGTTTCTATTAAAAAGCTTTTTATTTTATATGCAAAACACTGTTCAATGTTTGTATCACACCCGTTGCAGATTTTATGTGTTTTATCTGCACAAACAAATTTTATGTGTGTATATATATATATATGAGAAAGTTGATATGATAAAATTGCGGAAACTCATTAATATTGTCAAAATATAAATATCAATAAAGTGTTTCTATTGAATAACTTTTTATTTGTATGCAAAACACCATTTAATGTTTTCACCGCACCCGTTACAGATTTTATGTGCTTATATATGCTTAAATAAATTTTTATTTACATATATGAGAAAATCGATATGATAAAATTTTAAAAACTCGTGACTATTTTCAAAATATCAACATTAATGTAGTGTTTCTATTAAATAACTTTTTATTTTATATGTAAAATACCGTTCAATGTTTGCACTGCACCCGTTGCAGATTTTATGCATTTTATCTGGAGAAACAGATTTTTATGTAAATATATGAGAAAGTTGATACGATAAAATTGTGAAACTCATTGTATGTAATACAGCGTTTCTATTGAATTACTTTTTATTTTATATATGGAAAACATCGTTCAATGTTTACACGATACCCGTTGCAGATTTTATGTGCTTATATATGCATAAATAAATATTACGTACATATATGATAAAGTAGATACGATAAAATTTTGGAAACTCGACTATTTTCATAATATCAACATCCATGTAGTGTTTCTATTAAATAACTTTTTATTTTATATTTCAAAAAATAGATACGATAAAATTTAGGAAACTCGACTATTTTCATAATATCAACATCCACGTAGTGTCCTTCTTCAAAAAAAACATCCATGTAGTGTTTTTATTAAATAACTTTTTATTTAATATTTAAAACACCGTTAAATATTTGCATCGCACTCGTTGAGGATTTTATATGCTTATATATGTAGGATTTTTTAATGTAACGATATGTGATAATCGATATGATAAAATTTGGAAAACTCGCGAGTATTTTCAAAATATCAACATCACTGTATTTTTTTTTATCAAATCAACATCACTGTATTGTTTCTCCAAAACACCGTTATATATTTATACAACACTCATTGTAGAATTTATGTGCTTATATCTCCAAAATCAAATAAAAAGATAGTCATCCTTAGTTACCATGATAATATATTGGCTTTTAAAAAAGGACAATTATGAAATTTTATTGAGTTTCGATTTTTATATATTGTTTTTTTAAATAATCTTTTTATATTTTTATAGTAGATTAAAAAAACAAATAATATTTTAAAATTAAAAGTATTCTAAAGACTTATTAATTTTGCATCCCGAAAAAACAAATATGCGTGGAAATTTTTTATGTCCGTAGATAATTCCATATTTTTTGTTTTTAAGTCATTTTTTAAAAAACAAATAAATAGAATCTTCCTAAAAAATCAAATAAATAGAATCTATATTTATCAATGAAAATTTGTTAGATTTGTGACGACCGTTATCCGTAATTTTTTAATAATTAATAAATTGATTAATTTCATAGTTATCCGTGGAAATTTGTTATAATTGTGATAGCCATTATCAATAATTAATTTTTTTAATAAATTAATTAATTTCATAGTTATCCGTGGAAATTTGTTACAATTGTGATAACCATTATCCTTAATTATTAATTTTAAAAAAACAATTAAATTAAATTTTGCAAAATGACCATTATGCACGTAAAATTAAGGAGATTATGAGTTTTAAAGAGGACGATTATGAAATTTTGCTGTACTTTAACTTTTATATATTGTTAGTAGATATAAAGCAAAGTTTGAAATATATGATGTAAAATTAAAATCAAATGCATCAATTTTTAAATGCTCTTTTTACATGTACTACATTTCATTTGAGAGGTCGGAGGAAGCAAACAATTAAAGATGTTGTAAAAATGTAATTCCTCGTATATGATGTTTATGGTGCCGTTTAGGGTGGAAGACTTCGTTAAGTCTCCTACGGTGAGAGACCTCAATTTTATTTTTTTTGAAAACTTAAATGACTTGTTTTTGCAAGTTATGTACTTTACTTACCTATTATAAAAGGTAAAAAGGATATAAATGGTTCTTATAATAATTTCATTTATATTTTCATGGTATGAATATTACAAGGTCCGAGTAGGAAATTCATATTATCCTTCTTTGAATGTTAAATCTAGAAAAAGAGAGAAATGTATGTACTCATTCTCCTGGTGCCTGCCAACATAAGTTTCTTAAGAGGTGAAAGGTTCGATTGGCTGTGATAGTGTAACCATTGCCACGCCTTACTTTCATTAGGACATGGAAACCAAAACATGTATTTGCATGCTGATTGCATTGATTTCTGGTTTGGAAATCCATATAGATGTCTGATTTACTGTGTTGCGGTCGCCAATAAATGGCTAAATTCGTCGGCGTCGGCGGCTCCAGCGAGGGATAATGATATTTCTCTTGGGTGAATGATTGATATGGAATCTTGTTATCAAATGCTGAATCAAACAACCCGGTTAGAACACAACGGGCGAAGAAGATGAGTATAAAAACAAATAGCAAAATAAAAAACAGAATTTTGGCAAACTAAATAGAAAGAAAATTTGCCAACTGCACCACACATATAAATATAGAATTTTACGATTTTGATACTATTTAATTGTTGTTATTAGCTTTAAGTAGTGATCACATGATGAATAATTTAATTCATTTTAATATGGGTTTCTATATATATATATATATATATAAAATATTACGTAGACACAAACCTTAATAAAATTTAAAGTAAATTATACTCCCCTCTCTTCAAAGATGTTTTGATTACATTCCTCTCAACTCTTATGTTAAAATATACACTCTTTTCCCCTCTTATTCAAAAATATGTTAGAAAATATTTCACTCTCCTCTTCTAAGAGAAGCTTGAATTACATTTCAATTCATTCTTAGGTTAAAATCTACATTTTACATCCTAAATAATTTGTTTTATTTCTAATAATCTAACGCACTTAAAAAAATATCATTACAGATCTATTTTAATATAATCGAAATTTGAATACATATTTTTTGCTATTTTTTATTCACAGTTTCATTAACATATAGTTTTAGACCCTATTATAAAATACGAAACAACCAAATTACTAAAGACGATAAAGAATGTTTATTTAAAATTTAATTTAATTTTCTAAATTATAAAATTAATAGCATAATATTTAAATTTAATTATCATTGAGATTTAAATTATAAAAAAATGAATTTATTTTTCTTAAATGATTGTTCAAAATGAGTATGTATATCGTAAAAATATTTATTTATGTTAGAATAGATTAAATTGTAGTGCATATTTAATTATTAAGGGAGGGAGTTGCAATTCAAGCATCTTATAGGAGATGAGAATATAAATGTTACTTTTTAAAGAAGGAGGGTGTCTATTTTAACATAAGAGGGTAGGGGAGTGTAATTCAAGTTTCTCTTAACGGAGAATAGTGTAATTTACTCTAAAACTAGTAATAGACCGTGCTTTCGCACGGGTCACGTAACATTGTGGTAATTATATAAAAATAATTACATTGTTAATATTGTCAAATATTTAAAAACTTTAAATGAAAATTATCAACATCAATATAATGTTTTCTTATACATATAATGTTTTTAATGAAAATTATCAACATTAATTACATTGTTATTTTCTTATGTATGCGAAAACAAATTTTTATATACATACTTGAGAAAGTCAATAAACTATTTTTTTTTAAAACTCTGATTATTTTCAAAATATCAAAATTAATTTAGTGTTTTTATTGTATAAAATTTTATTTTATATGCAAAACACAGTTAAATATTTGCACCACACCCGTTGCAGATTTTATGTGTTTATATGTACATAAATAAATTTTTATGTATATATATGAGAAAATTTATATGATAAAATTTTTGAAACTCATAACTATTTTCAATATATCAACATCACTGTATTGTTTCTCCAGAATACCGTTAAATATTTACACCACACTCATTGTAGAATTTATGTGTTTATATCTCCAAAAATCAAACTTTATGTATACTGATATGAGAAAGTTTTTTTTTCTTTGAAGAATGATATGAGAAAGTTGATATGCTTGAATTTTGAAAATTAATGATTATTTTAAAAATATTAGCATTAAGAATCTTAGTTGGTCTTAGTTAGATTGTCCTAGGTAAGAATCTTAGTTGTTGGGAAGATTCTCATAGAAAGTAAATTAGTCTTAGTTAAAATGTTACAGGTAAGTATCTTAATTGTTGGGAAGATTCTCATAGAAAGGAAGTTAGTCTTAGTTAGATTGTCATAGGTAAGAATCTTAGTTGTTGGGAAGATTCGTATAAAATGGAAGTTAGTCGTAGTTAGATTGTCATGGGTAAGAATCTTAACCGTTGAGAAGATTCTCATAGAACGGAAGTTAGTCTTAGTTTGGTTGTCATAGGTAAGAATCAAAGTCATTAAGAAGATTATCACATAACGAAAGTTAGTCTTAGTAAGATTATCATAGATAAAAATCTTAGTTCATAAGAAGACTATCACAGAACGGAATATAGTCTTGGTAAGATTATCAAAGATAAGAATCTAATGTCTTAAGAAGATTCTCACATAATGGAAGTTAGTCATAGTAAGATTATCATAGGTAAAAGAGTTAGTCTTAGCTAGATTGTCAGTCTTTCAGAGATTCTCATTTAACTAAAGTAAGTATTGTTAAGATTCTTATAGAATGGATAATCGGTCTTTCAGAGATTCTCGTACAACTGAAGTAAGTATTGCTAACATTCTCATATAATGGATATTCAGCTTTCAAAGATTCTCGTATAAATGAAGTAAGTGTTACTAAGAATCTCATAGAATGGATAATCAGTCTTTCAAAGATTCTCCCATAACTAAAGTAAGTATTACTAATATTCTCATAGAATGAAAGTTAGTCTTAGTAATATTATCAACGATAAGAATCTAAATTATCAAGAAGATTCTCACATAACGGAAGTTAGTCTTAGTAAGATTATCATAGATAAGAATTTGATCGTACCTGATCAGAAGGTGACTGTCGGTGCCGCGAATGCGGTGGTTTGAGTGGAGGTAGAATCCTTCTTGGAACCGGGGGGGGGGGGGTGTACCTGCAGTCACTTCG